>FUWD013232958.1_pt1 | contig 56238 bp, 52 predicted proteins | sample 1063281 | NCBI WGS metagenome assembly FUWD01 (sample SAMEA79048168, study PRJEB19326) | metagenome | biome: marine | reverse complement strand
CACCATCCAATTACGGTTAATCAGCAATTACTTGCGGAAGCTGGTCCAGACCTGGTCGTAAAGATCAATCGCCTCGACGGAGCAACCTGGGGTAGGACGAGCCCGATCAACGAATTCTTCAGGAATCACCACCGCAGGGTTGGTTGCAAGCGCTTCATCCATGAATGCATCAGAGCCGGTGATGCCATTGTCGTATCCGACAAAGTTTGTGGCCTCACCGATATTGGCAGGATCCATCATCCAGTTGATGAAAATCTTTGCGTTATCCACGTTTTCTGCACCGACGGGGACGGCAAAGTTGTCCGACCACAAATTGATGCCTTCGACAGGGTAGAGGTACTCAAGTCCCGGACGATCAGCTTGGGAACGAGTGAATGCACCATTCCACATCATGTGCATATCTTGCTCACCTGAACCCATGCGAGCGATTACTCCGTCTGAGTTGATGACCGCAACGGCAGGCTTCCACTCGGTGAGCAACTCATCAACCTTGACGTAATCGTCCCGATTTGTTGAGCATGGCTCAGCACCAACCGCGCGAAGTGCCGCGTGAACTACCTCGACCTGATCGTTGAGCGTGCCAATTTTTCCTGCCACTGGGCTATCCGAGTTGAAGAAGTCATTCCACGAGGTGAGCTCACCACCGGTTTTAGTTGGGTCATAAGCAACACCCGTTGTGCCGTACATGTAGGGGGCCGAGTAGACACGATTCGGATCGAAGTACACGTCAACGAACCCAGGCTTAACATTTTGCCCATTGGGGAAGGACAGAACGTCAATCGGCTGCAGTAGGCCGAGTTCAACCATTTGAGCCACCATGTAATCGCTAGGGACGATCACGTCGTAATTTGCTCCACCGGCTTGTAACTTGGAAAGCAGTGTTTCATTGGAATCAAAGTTATCAAGATTGACACTGATTCCAGTTTCAGATTCGAATCGCTTTAGTACATCGGGTGAAAGGTAATCCGTCCAGTTGAACAGGTTGAGGCTTCCACCATTAGCCACTGGGAATGCAGGCGCTTCGGTAGTTTCCGCTTCGGTAGTTTCCTCATTCGTTGCAACCGCCGTGTCAGCAGCGGTATCGGTGGTCGTTTCTCCGCCGCACGCGCTCAAAGTGAGCGCCGCCGCCAATCCGGTTGCTAGCAACCAGCCCATCTTATTTTTTCTCATTCGTTCTTACCTCTTTCTTCTCGTGATGATGTAGGAAATGGAAACAAAGAAAATACTTGCCAGCAGTAGCAAAGTAGACAAAGCATTAACACCGGGCGTGATGGCATTGCGGATCATTCCGAAGATGTAAACGGGGAGCGTGGTGGCTCCTGGGCCCGACAGGAAGTACGACACGATGAAATCGTCGAGTGAAATGATGAAGGCCAAGAGTGCGCCCGCCATAACTCCCGGTGCCAACAATGGCAACGTGATCCGACGAAAGATTCGCCATTCATTGGCTCCTAGGTCGGCTGCCGATTCATACACGGCAATGTCAATGGACCGAAGCCGAGCTCGAAGGGGAAGAAGTGCAAAAGGTGTACAAAAAGCGATGTGGGCGAGGGTAATTCCAGTCAGTCCGAGCGGAACACCAACTTGAACGAACAGTGCCAATGTACCGATCGCGAACACGATCTCGGGAATGATCAGCGGGGAACCGATCAATGCCCACGCGAAAGTGCTGCCAGCTCGCGCAAGTCTTTGTAACCCGATTGCCAAACCCAATGCAATAAGGACCGAGAAAAAAGTTGCCACGACGGCGACTCGCAAGGAATTAAAAAGTGCACGTTGGATGTCGTCGTTGCCAAGGACTTCGACGTACCAATCGAGGGTGAATCCCTCCCACACGGTAACCACGCGATTTGAGTTGAATGAGTAACCGACAACAAAAAGAAGTGGGACGTAAAGGAAAAGAAATACCGCAATTGACATGGTGGCAAATAGCGGAAAGTTCTTGAGACCCGAACCTGTACCCGTTTGCTTACGCATCAAATCAACGCCTCCATATTCGACTCAAGACCGGACTTATTAGTACGGCGAGCCAGGTAGGCGAGGAGCAGTAGAACCAGAAGGGTTATAACGAGCAACATGACAGAAAGTGCAGCTCCAAATGGCCAGTTTCGCGAAGCACCAAACTGCGAGGCGATGACATTGGCGATCATTGTGGTCTTGCCACCACCCAATAGTTCGGGAGCCAAGAAGGAACCCAGCGCGGGGATGAACACTAAGAGCGCTCCGGCAATGATTCCTGGACGAATGCTGGGCAAAACAATGCGGCGCAGTACCGTGATTTTGGTCGCCCCAAGGTCGTAGGCGGCTTCGGCCAACCGGAAATCGAATCTTTCAGCGCTGGCATAAATGGGGAGGATCATGAACGGCAAGAAGGCGTACACCAGTCCCAAAACGGTTGCAAATGGGGTGTAGAGAAGTGGCAGCGCTTGATCAATAAATCCGCTGCCCACGAGGGTCGAATTAATGGGGCCGTTGTCGTTGAGAATTATGAGGAACGCATAGGTACGAATCAAAAGGCTCGTCCAAAAAGGAATGGTTACCAAGAAAATAAGCAGTGTCCGCCAGTTTGGGGGCCGAGTGGCAATCCATAGTGCAATAGGGACCGCCAGCACCAATGTGACGATCAAGGTCACGAGGGCAAACCAAAAGGAATTAAGGATGATCTGAAGGTAGGTCGGATCGAATCCCCGCTCTCCCAGAAGGGATTCGCTGAAAAACAAATCAGCATACGCACGTGTACTGAATTCCCATTTGACTCCAACTCCCAGTTTTGCGCGACTGAGAAAGGAGTAAATGATTATGACAACCAAAGGAGCGAGAACCAGTAGGGAAAGGTAGAGCAACCCCGGCATGGTTGCCCAAGCGTTACCTCTGCCAACCCCAGCCTTCTGTTTTCCCACTAGCTCTCCAGCAATCTAATTGATCCTGACTCGCAACTGACGCTGACTCGTTCACCTATACGAAAGGGAATTTCATTTAATTGCGCGACTCGAGCGCGTAACGGTTGCCCGCCCAGATCAACGGTCACATTGACGTCACCTCCAATAAAGGTAACATCTGTGATAGTCCCGGTGCCGGTGTCATCTTTCGTGAATCGCATCGCCTCCGGTCGCACCGCCGCATATTTTGCAGCCACAGAAGTGTTGACAATCCAGTCTCGCGGGACCGCCCCCAACCCTTCAATATTGCGCCCCTCGGAGTCACAGGCAAGTACGTTGGCCTCACCAATGAAGTCAGCCACGAAGCGGGTCGCAGGCGCCAAGTAAACATCTCTCGGCTCACCTATCTGAGCAATTCGACCAGAGTCAAAAACGGCAACCGTGTCCGCCATCGCCATCGCCTCCTCTTGGTCGTGGGTGACCAGAACAAAGGTGATGTTGGTTTCGCGTTGAAGGCGCTTTAATTCAAGTTGCATTCCGCGACGGAGTTTGAGATCCAGCGCCGAGAGAGGTTCATCCAGGAGTAACACATCGGGCTGTTTAGCCAATGCTCGTGCTAGCGCGACCCGCTGCTGCTGACCCCCGGACAACTGGGCTGGCCTGCGTTTCTCGAGCCCTTCCAAATGCACCATGGCGAGTGCTTCAGTGACTTTTATCTCGATGGTTTTCTTGTCTACCTTGTCCATCTGTAATCCAAACGCGATATTTTCAGCCACACTCATGTGCGGGAAAAGAGCATAAGACTGAAATACTGTATTCACCCTACGTTGCCAAACGGGCTGCCCGTCGATTCGAACACCTCGCAGAAAAATTTCACCGTGATCCGGTGACTCTAATCCGGCGATGCAACGCAAGAGGGTTGTCTTGCCACAGCCTGATGGGCCCAGTAGCACCGTGAAACTACCCTCGATAATGTTCAGGCTGACGTCATCTAACGCTCGAACTTCAGTGCCCTCAGGGGTTGGGAATATTCTCGTGACATTCCGCACTTCCAGTGCATTTGGCGCTTTCGACATGTACAGAGCCTAACGCTGTTAGGCTAGCGGGAGAAGGGATTTAACAAATTAGTAATAAATCGTTACCTAAACGACCCACGCGGAACCGTCCCGCCGTGGCTGTTACGCCCGATCGCATAGCGGCGGCAGCCCTTGCAATCCTCGACGAGGCCACCCTTGAGTCAGAACTGACCGTCCGAGCAATCGCAACCCGGCTTGGAGTCAAAGCTCCCTCTCTTTACGCACATGTCAGCGGCATAGACGAGGTAATCCAAATTATGCACCGTCATATCAACGCAACAATTGACGTGACTATTCTCGTCGAATCCAGCAACCTAAAAGACCTGCACAGGTTCATGACCAGTTACCGAAATGCTTACCGTGCGCATCCCGTCGCAGCCTCAATAATCACTCGAACAGGGATCAACTTGGATCATGCTCTGGCGGTTTACGAGGAAATTGCGCGCTACCTATTGCGCATCAATATTTCACAAGAGCAGGTACTACCGCTCATGGCTCTGATGGACAACCTCGTGCTCGGCTCCTCCGTCGAACCCTTCTCCGAGGGATTCCAACAACCACTGCGTTCCTTAAAAAAGTCTTATCCGGCAATCGCCGTGTCTATTGCCGCAAGCAAACTCAAGAAGGTTGACGACCGCGGCTTCGAACTCGGCGTCACCGCATTCCTCGAACTCGTGGCCCGCGAACAATTGGGGTCTACGTCCAAGGCGTAAAAACAGCGTTTCAACAACAGCGGATCAATTCACTGACCGGTGTTTGAACTGGGTGTCTCTGATGAAACGGCAAGCACCACTGTTCGCCTTTTCTAGCCCTTTTTAACACACTCAAAAGCTGCATCGATCTCAAGGAGTGGGAACTCCCTGTCAATTACGGAGACAAACTTGCCCGATTCGCTGAGGTCACGGATGCACTGAGGCGAGCCGGAAACGTCTGTCGGAATTGGGAAAAAAATTTCTCTTTCCGAATGAATTTCGTCACTAAGGGCAAATATACATTCTCGGCATGCTTTCCAAGTTCCGCGGATAAATACGCACCCCCTGGTTTTATTGCGGGAATACAGGTGACAAAGCGTGACTTACCCACCTAATCTAAGACCACGTCATAGATTTCACCCGATTGAAGAGCTGCGGCTTCGCCGAAATCAAAACAGTGTTCAGCTCCAAGCCAAGTGACAGGCTCGGCGTGTGCTGCTGGTGCAACTGCGTCGACAAAAGTTGATGGCATAAAACGCACCCTCGGGAATAGTGAACACCGCCTCCTTGACGCCCACGGCGACGTACTCCGCGTGTGATCCCAGTCCGGTATCTCGAAAGCGATAAACCCGATCGCCAACGCAAGATTCAGAAACTCTCATTGTTCGAACACAGCGGTTCACCGGGATGCAACCCATGAAATGGTGACTGCAAATTGTGCGCGAATTAACCGGATGGTTTCGAAATAAAACTTTCGGCTGCGAGGAATGACATACCGAATGCACTCAATAATCCATTACCCGCGAGATAGCCCGAAGCCCCATGGCCAGAAATACCCGCGGCAGCACCACCAGATGCAAAGAGTCCCGGGATTACATCTCCTGTTGTCGTAATTACATTCGCATGCTCATCGGCCATGACTCCCCCCTGCGTGTGGAATAACGCTGGACGGACTTTGATCGCGACGTACGGTGCTTTAAGCGGTGCCTCGAAAAATACCCGACCGTAAATATCCGCGCCTTGACCAACCGCAATACCCTGAACATTCTTAATGGTTTCCGTTAGCTTGGATAGCGGTAACGCTGTTAGCTGAACTAATTCTTCGATTGAGTTTGCCGTTCGCAGCGCACCGCTAGCGACCGTCTCTTCAAAGTCTCGAAATGACATACATAGATCGTGAATACGCTGGTCAAGAATCAGCCAGCCCGTAGCTTCAGGTTGTTGTGCCAAGATCGCTGCGTATTCGGAATAGCCGCATGTTTCATCTCCGAAGCGTTCTCCCAAAAGATTGACCATGATTGCGCCATGCATGACAGTGGCCCACCCTGCCAACGTTGAACCATGAACCGCAATTGCTGCATGACCCTGATAAGCGTCCAAGAATCCGGTTGCCGCGCCGAATCCCTTGCCAATCCGCATGGAGTCTCCAACTGACTTTTCACTACCGTGATAGACGGCGGAAGCTATTTCCGGAATAAATTGGTTCACCATTTCTGTGTTGGCTCCGTAGCCGTTTGTTGCCATCAGGATAGATCTCGCGTTGATAATCTCAGTCCTTCCGCCGGGCGTCTCAATTTCGGCTACAAGACTCCCGTTGGACTCGCGAACGACTCCGACAAGTCGAGCTGGAATCATCAGGTCAATCAAGTCATTCGATTGGATTCGACTCGTTAAATGACTGAGCACCCGATCGCCCTTGCGGCCAGGAATCGTGTGACACCGATCAACGCTGTGACCCGGATAATGAAAGTCGGTGACTAGTTCCAAAGGAATATTTTGGTTTTCTGACATCCACTCAACCAGTCGAGCACTCACTCCTGTGAGTGCTCGAGTCAAAGTTGGATCAGCCGAATTATTTGTTTTCTTATAAATGTCCGCTTCGAAGATCTCCGGTGAGTCCTCGAGACCGGCTGCTTTTTGCCACTTACTCCCAGCGCCAGGGAACATGGCTGTAGACATTGACGTGTTATTGCCGCGCAGATAGTGCTCACTGGCCTCCACCACCAGCACCGACGCTCCTAACTCCGCGGCCCGGAGCGCGCCAACTAAACCGCCACCTGCACCTGCGACTATAAAATCGACGTCGGCCATTTCAGTTTTGAGCCAGGGCAATTTGGGTGAGTGCCGCCTGCGTTGGATCGATAACGTTCACACCCAGATCTTCGTTTGCAAGATCGACCGCGCTGCATCCATTGATTACTGTGCTCGCACCACTCTCACCCAAGGTGCGCACACCTTGGTTCATCGCGTTATTCCACATCTCATGATCTGTAACCGCTTCGAACGGTAAATCAAGCACGTGAATGTCAACAAGATTTCCACTCAGCGAGTACAGCTCCAGTCTGCGTCGCATTTCTTTGGCAATGGCTTGATTGCGCACAATCACTCCGTAGCGCTCACCTGTTGCGGCGACTTGAACCATGGCCTGCTCAAGTAGTCCGACCACACGCTCCGACTCAGACGCAGGCTTGGTTTCCGCTCCGGGATCAAGGACGCAATCCGGCAAAACATAATCGAATTCCCCGTCATGGCGGGCGATCACTTCGGCAACAAGGTGGTCGCTCGCTTGTACATCGGCATCAGTCGCCAACGCCGTCGGCGCCTGAACTGGCAGATCCACAACCGTTACGGACATTCCTTCCGGGGCCAGTCGATCGTAGCGACCTTGGCGCCTGGCTAATTCCTCCGGACCAACATGAATTGGTGTAATAGCGAGTACGCGCATTTGCATTATCTCCTTCTCAGACGTTTCTATATCTTGGTTAACAACGGTGATAGATTTCGAATGTCTGGCGTGCTGGTAATTAACTGAGCGTACTCCCACATGCGGGCTACCGCTTCAGGTGAAATAAGAGACTCTCCTTTAGAAATCAACTCGTTTTCACCCAGTGGTTGGAAGTCGCTGTCTCCTACAGGCTGTTCAACCACACACGAAAATTCTGAATTGTCATCACACCGGATGTACACGCTGGCTCCCCGCTGGTGCGGGAGCAGCCGAGAGAATTCCTCATCATGGACGACGCTCACCTTGGAGGCGAGTACCCGGACATCTTCGGCATTAATGCGCTTGGGGTCGTGTTGCCGTGGAGTGACCTCACCGTCGATCAAAGCGACCGCAATCACATAGGGAATTGAAAACATAGCCGACAGACGTGACTGCGGCTCCTTGCCATTCAAGCCGACCGCAAGATAATGACTCTTCACGAGAATTTCGCGCACCCGATAACTATCAAACTCAAGGTTTATCCCAGACGCAAGCAATTCATCGCGCAAGTTCAATGCTGCGTCAATCGGTGGGTGGGTGAATGCGCAGGCGGCATGACGTTTGAAGTAGTTCCTCTCCACTTCCCACACTTCACCCAACCCAGTGGTCACCATTTCTGGTGAAAAGTCACCCAATGTTCCACCGAGAGTGGCCCCAGCGGTTCCGGTGTTACTCGCGATGCCAGCTTGCGCCATTCGAACTGAAGCCAAGGCGCTTGTTGCAGCCGCTCCCATCCAAGAGTTTCGAACCAAATTTCCATCAAGGGCACTAATAAATGCGGGAGCCAGCACCATGCCACTTGCGTGGTCCATGGCTGCCGCAATTGCTTCCCGATCAAGACCAGCCAACTTGGCGCACGCTGCGGCCGCGCCGACGATCCCCCAGTTACCGTGCGGGTGAACTCCAGCATGTAGCGAGGTCGCTTGTCCGTAACGGGCAGATACTTCGTATCCGGCAATGATTGCCAACATTGCGTCCTGCCCTGACGCGCCGATGTCAGCAGCGAGTGACAATAGAGCAGGAATAACGTGGGAACCGGGGTGGCCCTTAGCGAACTTGCTGCCTTCGTCTAATTCAAGTGCTACTGAGGTTGTCCCAAAAAGCCAAGCAGCAGTATCCGCGTTGGTTGTGAAGTCCACACCAGGAATTGGCACTGTGCCATTAGGTTTCGGCCACACGGCTATCAGTTTCCGATACTCGAGCAGCTGCGCGCCTGCGGCGCTCACCGTAAGCAAATCCGCGAGGATCAATTTATGGCGCAGTTTTACAGACTCTGGTACTTGGTTGAGGGTGAGTCCGTGTACCCAAGAAGCGACCTGCAAGGTCTTCGAGGCTGTTAATGGATCCAATGCGACTACATCCCTAAATATGCTTGGCGGACTCGTTCGTCGTCGAGCAAGTGATGCCCTTGGCCTTCGAAGGCAATCTTTCCATTTTCCATGATGTAAGCACGATCACTTATGGCTAAGGTCGCTGCCGCATTCTGCTCCACGATTAAAATAGTGGTTCCCGTGTCTCGAATGCGTTGCACAGATTCAAGTACAAGTGACACTAATTTAGGCGCTAGACCAATACTTGGTTCGTCCAGCATTAAAAGTTGAGGCGCAGACATAAGTGCACGGCCAATTGCAAGCATCTGTTGTTGACCACCACTCATGGTTTCGGCGGCCTGACGGCGTCGCTCTTTCAGAATGGGAAACAAATCAAGAACAAAAGCTTCGGTGTCAGCCCGTTCAGCTCGAGGCGTGGTCCATGCACCCATTGCGAGATTCTCTTCTACTGTGAGTGTGCCGAACAACTCTCTGGCCTCAGCCACCTGCACCAACCCAAATGCCACCATGCGATCACTGCGAGTCCCCGTTACATCGGCTCCATTGAAAAATATCGATCCTTTGCGGGTTCCAATCAATCCTGAAATCGCGCGCAGTGTGGTGGTCTTGCCGGCACCGTTGGCACCCAAAATTGCGACTATCTCGCCGCGGTCGACTTTCAGGTCAATACCGTGCAAGATTTGAAGTGAGCCGTAACCTGCCTCAAGTCCCTTTAGCTCAAGCACCGATTACCTCATCCCCCAGATAGGCCTCTACGACTTCAGGATTGGACGATACTTCTGCGGGAGTTCCTAACGCAAGTTTTTCGCCGTGGTTAAGGACAAGAACACGATCAGAGAGTTGCATAACAGCCTGCATAACGTGCTCAACAAAAAGCAATGTTGTCCCTCCATCACGAATCTGCTTCAAAAGTTCGATCACTGGTTGCCGTTCTGCGGGCACCAATCCGGCAAGGACTTCGTCGAGTAACAGTAACTTGGGCTCGAGGGCTAAGGCACGTGCCAACTCCAAACGCTTCAGTGCAGCTGTTGGTAGATCCGCAGAGCGACGATACGAGTAGTGATCAAGCCCAACTTGAACGAGGACGTTGGCGGCAACGGCTGAAGCCTCTTTGAAATTCTTTTGTCTAACTAACGCAGCAACCGTAACATTTTCCAGCACGCTCATAGAACCGAAGGGTCGCATCAGTTGAAACGTGCGAACAAGTCCAAAATTAGCCAACTTTGAATCCGACCATGATGTCGTGTCCGTTCCTTCAAAAACTACGGATCCTGCGGATGCAGGTAATGTTCCAGCAATGCAGTTGAACAGTGTTGTCTTGCCGGCGCCATTGGGACCGATAATTCCTAGAACCTCACCGGGATCCACTGTGAATGAGACATTATTTAGAGCCGCGAGTCCGCGAAAGTATTTTGATAGGTTCGTGACTTCAAGGAGGTGGCTCATTTACGGGTCACCTTTTCTTTAATCGTTCCAAAAATTCCTTTTGGCAAGAAGAGGATCATCACGATAATCAATATTGCGTATAGCATCACGTCCAAACCACTTCTACCTTCAAGAAATGCCAATGGTTCTGGCGGGTTGCGCAGGAACGCAGCCGTTAAATCGGTGAGGGGAGCAAGAACGCTTGAACCCACAATGGGACCCCAGATTGTTCCCACTCCACCAACAACGGGAGCCAAAATTGCCTCAATTGAACGACTGGCGCCAAAAGCTAAATCTGGATCGATGAACAGGTAGTACTGCGTGTAAAGGACGCCTGCCACTGCCCCGATCGCCCCGCTGACCGCAATTGCCAGAAGCTTGAATCGCAGCACTGATATTCCTAGCGAGGATGCTGCCGTCTCGTCTTCGCGTATTGCAATCAAAAACTGACCGGCACGGGAACGAATAAACAGGATCGAAATCAAAACGCTCGTAGACAAAAGAATGAGTCCGAGCCAGAAATAATTTGGGCTTCCGGGTGGGAACTGCATGAGCCACCAAGAGGAATCGGTAATGAGCGGAATGTGATACCCAACGCCCGCGTTTAACGCCGGTGCGCTCATGACCAGAATGCGAAGCATTTCTGCGAAGGCAAATGTGGCAAGGGCAAAATACGTACCTTTTAGTTTGTATCGGAAGCATAGGTATCCGATGAAGACGCCAAATAATGCCGCCAAAAACATCCCGACGACCATGCCAAACCAGGGTGAGATATTAAAATTTACCAGCATGACCGACGACGAATAGGCACCAATTCCAAAGTAGGCGGCATGACCAAATGAGAACATGCCACCAAATCCACTCATAATATTCCAGGAAACTCCCAAAATCGCGATGATCATCACACGAATGGCAATGGCCTCTTGAGAAGCGCCCATGAACAGCGGGAGCGGTATCAAGACCAAAAAGCCGATTAGTAGTGCGATGAGGTTTCGATCTGACCAAGTACGGCGTTTGGTCACATCAGCCAATTCGTTGGTTCTTCCGATACCACTCATGAGGCATTCGCAAACAGACCCTGGGGTCGGAGAAAGAGAATTAGAATAAATACAGCGAAGACTCCGAGTAAATTACTCTGATCCGGAAAGAAAATTCCTCCAAATTGCTCAGCCAGTCCAACGATCAGACCACCGAACATGGCACCCACAACTTTACCCAACCCGCCGAGTACAACGACCACAAACGCTGTGATGTTGAATATTTCACCAGCAATAGGTGTGATGGAAACAAAAGGCACGACGAGTGTTCCAGCTGCGCCTGCGCATGCGGCCCCGATTGCGAACGTGACTATGTAAATTCGTTTTACGTTGATCCCGACTAACCTCGCACCGGTGGGATTTGCTGCCACCGCCCTAATTGCGGTCCCAATTGCCGTGCGTTGGAGCATGATAAAAAGGACCAGTGCCAAAAAGGCCGCCCCCGCGAAAGCTATTACTCGCGATTGAGTGGCGACGGCGCCAAAAATATTGTAGATCGTCTCCGTCCCGGTTCTCACGGACAGTGGATTACCTCCGAAAACGAGTAGCAAGGTATTTTCAATCAACAAGCCGAGGGCAAGTGTCAGCAGGAGCTGATTTTCATGAGCTTCGCCCATACTGCGGTTAATGATCAAAATTTGGACTAGTCCACCGAATGCAAAAAGCAATGGGATGCTGATGACCAACGTCAAATACGGATTCCAACCATAGTTACTCGAAATCACATACGTTACATACATTCCCATAGTAACGAGCGCGCCTTGAGCAAAGTTAATGATGTGAAGCACGCCAAAAATGAGAGTTAACCCGAGTGCAATTAGGCTGTAGACTCCACCCACAAGTAAGCCGGTCACGATTGCCTGAGTGACAAGAAGTCCGCTGCCGCCCGAACGCCAGTAAGCAAGCGCCAACACAAGCAGGGAGATTCCAACAGTTATCAGGATCCGTCGAATAAGGAGTGCACGCTGATTTTCAAGGGGCGCACCAAATGAATCTGTATCCAGTTGACTGACCTGACTCGATGACATCGGCACCTTTCGAACTTCACAAATAGTTTCAAATGTTAACTTCAACAACTGATTTTTAAAAATCGACTTGATCGAAACAGTCATCCACCCAAAGAAGTGCGGCTCCTGGGCCTATAGAACACGGCCCAGAAGCCACCCAACTTTGAAACTACTGACTAATTAAAGCGAGGAGCTGATTCTGCTACTGCCTCTGGGTAAACCTGAACAATCTTGCCGTCTTGAATCTGCATAACAATGGGGCTGGCGTTTGCGTTCTCACCGGCTTCATTAAATGACACAGGTCCTAATGATGCAAGAAGCGTCTCGGCTTCGATTGATGAGATTGCATCACGCAAGGCCATTGGATCAGCACTACACGAAGCCCCAAGTGCGGTGGCAATTAGTTGAACTGCTTCGTAGGAGTGCACTGCCGATGTCTTCATCTCTTCGCCATAAGAGGATGCGAATCGCGATGCCACGTCCATGGTTGTTGGATTCGTAACGTCTAGGTGATAGTTGGTATTAAAGAAGCCTTCGGCCACTCCTGCTGCGTCTTCTGGAAATGCAGGATTGTCAATCGCTCCCGATGCCAAACCGTAAACCAACTTGACATCTGGCTTGACAGCGTCGAATGCCTGCGTTGCAAGAAGTCCGTCACCGTAGTAGCCGGTCAGTACCAAAACATCGGCATTAGCAGCTTTAACCTTGGTCATTTCCGTGGTCAAATCTGTAACACCGAAGGCGTCGTAGGAGATCGCTGGATCAACTGTCCAGCCGTAGGTCTCTGCCTGTGCTTTGAAGGCTTCGTAGACGCTGGTACCGAAAGCGGACTGCTCGTACATGTGAGCAACCTTGCTAACATCGATGCCTTCGGCGTCAACCATTTCCTTGAGGAAAATAGCTCCCTGTGTGCCAAAGACGCTGGCATTTGGCTGAATTCTGAAAGTGTTCTTGTATCCCTGCTGCAGAATTGAATCAGCGACCGCAACGTCAATCACAAATGGAACTCCATTGCGCTCTGCAACTGTTGCGATGTTCGCAGCAACTGCTGACTGATAAGGACCAACGAGCGCAATTGCGCCTTCGGCGATCAAACGCTCTGCTTCACTTTGACCTACCTCTGGAGTACCTGTGCTGTCTCCACTAGCAATTTCAATCATTGCTCCGTCAAGGCACTGAATTCCACCGGCGGCGTTGATGTCGTCAGCAGCTAACTTTGCCGCTGCATCCATTTGCAGTCCGTCAGCAGCAAGGCCTCCGGTTAGCGGATGCACTGAACCGATCACGATCGAGTCAACTGCCATGGGTTCTTCGGTAGTTGTACTCTCCGACGCGGTTGTTTCTTCTGGAGTAGTAGCAGCGTCATCCCCGCCTGAGGAACATGCAGCCAAAACCAGCGAGAGACTTGCAAGACCAACAACGATCTTTGAAGCCTTCATATTTACCCCTTTCCATGAGCGGCGCTCTACCGCAACACCAACAGTTTTGGCTGACAAGCACCGAGAATTACTGTTTCGGTGAACGCAACGATTTTCTGTTGGCATCACATTGTCACTCCTTGCGTTAGATGTCAACAACTTTGCCTGAGGTGAAACACGATTGTTACCAAATAGATTTGTTAAATTAATTGCATTTATCCGCATCGTCTGACATGATATAATCATTCCGCTGAGCGAAACATTAATTTGCTTTGACTCAATGGCGGGGCATTCGCGCACAATCCAAGGACAAAGACGGTGGGAAAAAGGGAAGGGAGACCGGGTTGCCTAATTCATCCGTCCCGATTCCGCTCGCAACCGATTCACCCAGCTCCGGCACAGAAGGTGCCGCCCGAGTTGTTGATGTCCTTCTTCTTTTTCTCGACGAATCCAACGCGATCGGCATCTCCGCGGTGAGCCGTCAGTTAGGTCTCTCAAAGGCCGTAGTCCATCGGATCTTTCGCTCACTCCTGGCTAAAGACATGGTGGTCCAGGACTCTGAAACCAAGTTGTACACGCTTGGACCGGCTGCTGCCGCAATCGGGGCTCGGGCATTTCGTGACAGTGACCTACGCCAGATTGCATCCCCCATCCTGTCGGCCTTGCGTGACGCCACCGGTGAAACCGCAACGCTCTCAGAGGTAATTGGGCATGAACGCGCATACATCGAACAGTTTCCGAGTCCGCAGGAAATCAAGATGCTCGTTGAAATCGGGCGTAGATTCCCGTTGCACGCAGGTAGTTCAAGTAAGGCAATCCTGTCCTTTTTACAGCCAGATGAACAACAAGCTGTAATCGATGGAACTTTGGCCCGCTTAACTTCAGAGACCGTTGTTGATCGAGTGCAACTCACCGCAGACCTTCGAGTTATTCAGTCACACGGCTACGCGGTCTCACGCGGTGAACGACAGCGAGGCGCAGGTGCCGTTGCATCGCCGCTTTTCAACCACCGGGGACAAGTACTGGGTGCGATATCCGTATGTGGTCCTGCCGAAAGATTCAGTGAAAGTGTCGTGGACTCGCTTATTCCTCTGGTTCTAGCTGCGGCGAAACAAATCTCGCTCGGCCTTGGTGCCCAACCTGTGAACTCAATTGACCAAAGATCGGAAACTGCATCGTGAAAGCCGACCAGCAGGTGCGTAAGGGGGCACTCAGCGGACTTAAAGTGCTTGATATCGCAACAGTTTTTGCGGGACCCATGGCCGCAACCATGCTCGGGGATTTCGGCGCGGATGTGATCAAAATTGAACACCCCACGAAGGCGGACTCGGTTCGTTGGCATGGAGCCAGCAAAGATGGCGTGGGTCTGTGGTGGAAAATTATTGGTCGAAACAAGCGGACCATCACTCTCTATCTCGGCTCACCCGAAGGCCAAGAGGTTTTCAAACAACTTGTCGTTGATGCAGATGTCCTAATTGAAAACTTTCGTCCAGGAACTTTAGAGAGGTGGGGCCTTTCCCCTGAAGTCTTGCACGAAATCAATCCGGGGTTGGTTATTGCGCGCGTCACCGGTTTTGGACAATTTGGCCCGTACTCTTCACGACCCGGTTTCGGTACTCTGGCCGAAGCGATGAGCGGGTTTGCCGCGATCACCGGTGAACCGGACGGACCCCCGACCCTGCCGCCATTTGGTTTGGCAGACGGTATCGCGGGTCTTACTGCCGCTTACGCGATCATGGTCGCTCTGCACAGCAAAAATGAGACCGGCAAAGGTCAAGTTATCGACTTGGCAATTATCGAACCGATTCTCACAGTTCTAGGGCCACAAATTATTACCTATGACCAACTCGGTGAACTCCAACCACGCTTGGGTAATCGGTCAAATAACAACGCCCCGCGCAATACGTACAAGACAAAAGACGGCAGTTGGCTCGCTGTTTCCACGAGTGCACAAAGTGTTGCCGTGCGCGTGATGGAACTGGTCGGCCGTCCAGAACTCACAAAGGAACCATGGTTTGCCAGTGGTTCCGAACGGGCGAAACATTCCGATGTTCTCGATGACGCTGTTGGCTCTTGGATAGCGGCTCGCGATCGGGCTGAAGTGATGCGGGCGTTCGAAGAGGCAGACGCCGCAATTGCACCCATTTACGATGTCCGAGATATTTATGCGGATCCACAATTTGAGGCGCTCGGAACTATCACGACCGTAGCCGATGAGGAACTGGGGCCGGTAAAAATGCAAAACGTACTTTTTCGACTCTCTGAGACGCCCGGCGAAATTCGGTACGCCGGCACCACGCAGGGCCACGACACCCAAGAAGTTATGGAGTCCCTCGGTTACACCGCAGAACAGATCCAAGACTTACGCGACAGAGGGGTGCTCTAGTGTCACTGTGGCGTACCTGGCTTTATGTGCCCGCACATAACTCCAGGCAAGTAACCAAAGCACTTGCCTCCGATGCGGACTGTGTGGTTCTGGACCTCGAAGATGCCGTTCCTGACACGGAAAAGGATTTCGCGCGCGCAGCTGCAATCGATGTGATCCAACGAGAGCGGTTCAAGCCAATCTTGATTCGGATTAACGCGCACAACACACCATGGCACGAAGCTGATCTCGCCGCCGTGGCCGCAGCAGATCACATAGGACCCGTATTTGCCGGAGTGCGAATACCCAAAGCTGAGGATCCTGATCAGATTCGCCGTGTGGTGGAAATCCTTGGCGCAAATATCTCCATACACCTGCTACTCGAGTCCGCTCTCGGGCTCGCCAATCTGCAACAGTTGGTCCAGGAACGTATTAGCTCGATAGCTCTCGGTGAAGCGGATTTAAAATCTGATCTGGCATGGACTTCCGATTGCGCTCTTGACCCGGTGCGGGTTCAACTCACCATTGCTGCCCGCGCAGCGCACTTGCCTAGGCCACCTGCAAGCGTGTTCACCCATATCAACGACTTCGATGGTCTCACCGCCTCAACCCAGCACCTCAAATCATTGGGCTTCTTCGGTCGCAGTGTCATTCACCCCAATCAAATAGAACCGATTAACAGAATTTTTTCTCCCACGCGTCAGGAAATTGATGCCGCTCACGAGTTAATCCGAGAAGCGAGCGAACAAAGATTAGAAAACAGGGTGGCCTTCATCCGAGGTGACGGCTCGTTCATTGACCCAGCATTAGTTCGACAAGCACAAACCATTCTTGATCTCGAGCAGCAACTAGCAGCAGCGAAAGGCACTAACTCATGAGCCAAAGCAGTACTCAGGAAATTATTGAAGTATTTGCCAATGGCTACGACATGATTGACATGTCACAAACAATGCACGCCGGAATGCCCACCTCCCCCAATCACCCAGGCTTTCGCTTGGGCTATTTGCGGCGACACGGTGACATGGTTCGACCCGACGGAGGCTCCGCCGCCAATGAACTTATTGTGACGGGCGGACATGTGGGTACACATGTTGATGCACTTGCACACGTTTCCCATGAGGGTCTATTGCACGGGGGTATCGCCGTGTCGGAAGCCTTCCAAAATGGTCGATTCCAAACGCATGGCATTGACGAAATGAAACCCGTGATCACTCGTGGCTTATTCCTTGACATCCCACGTGTCCGAGGAATCGATGTACTGGCAGCGGGTGAGCCCATCGAGGTGGCTGATTTACGGGCAGCCTGCGAATTAATTGGTGCAGAGCCCGAACCTGGTGATGCCGTGATCATCCGTTCTGGATGGGGTCAGTATTTTGAAGGTGATCACGATGCCTATCTTGGCCAAGTACATGGAGTTCCAGGGCCAACCGCCAGTGCGGCCCAATGGCTCGCTGACAAAAAGATCATTGTTACCGGCGCTGATTCAACCGCCTACGAACATATCCCTGCCGGCAAAGGTCACAGCGTCTTACCAGCGCACAAAGTCCTTCTAGTAGATGCCGGGATAAACATTATTGAACACATGAATCTTGAAGAAGCCCACAAGCGCAACCTCGGTGTCTTTCTCTTTTTCCTGGCACCGCTTAAGATTCTTGGCGGGACAGGGTCGCCCACGAGGCCCCTAGCAATTATTGGTTCGAACGAGAACGCCCTATGACCAACCCGACCCTGAATCTTCCGGCACCGAATGAGACTCTGGCTCAACAGATTGCCCGCGTCGCGCATAACGTGTGCACCGAAGGCCTATCTCAGGAGCTCCGACACGAAAGCGCCATGCGTGTTCTTGATTGTCTCGGGAATTCCTTCGCTGCTGCGGATCTGAAAGTCGTGAATCAGATGCGCACGGTTGTTACTGCTTGGGGCGGCAACGATCAAGCAACGGCAATTAACGCAGGAAAGACCAATGCGCCAAATGCTGCTCTCCTCAACGGCACCATGGCACATGCCTTGGATTTTGACGACACGCACCTGCCATCCATCCTCCACCCAGGCGCCTCGGTAATCCCAGCGGCGATTGCCACCGCCGAACTCACTAAAGCAAGTGGCATCGCGTTACTCGATGCAATAACTATGGGAATTGAAGTCACCTGCCGGTTAGGAATGGCAGGGTACGACCGTGAACTGGGGAACTCAATCTTCTTCGAACACGGCCTACACGCAACATCAATCACCGGCACTATGGGTGCAGCGGTTGCGAGTGCAATGTTGTTGGGCTCAACCGCGGACCAAATCGCTTCGGCACTCGGAATTGCCGCAAGCATGGGTGCCGGACTCCTTGAAGCGAATCGCACCGGTGGCACTGTCAAAAGACTGCATTGCGGTTGGGCCGCGCACGCTGGCGTTGTTGCCGCGCAGAGTGCCCACGCCGGAGTCACTGGACCTCCGACTGTGCTTGAGGGAAGATTCGGCTTCCTACAGGCCTACCTGGGTGACCGCGCAATTACGGGTGAAATCAGTGAAAACTTGGGAACCAAATGGGTGCTGCCCGGGCTGTTTTACAAGCCTTATCCATGTAATCACTTCACCCATGCCGGCATTGATGCTGCGCGGGAGTTGCGCGAACGCGGCATCACACCTGCGCAGATCGAACACATCACGCTCGCTGTACCCACTCCTGTAATGCGGACGATTGCCGATCCGCCCGATGCGAAGGCGCGGCCCGAATCTGGCTACCACGCAGCATTTAGCGGACCTTTTACCCTCGCCAGCGCCTGGTTCAGTCATGAAGGCTTGGGTGTGTTCCATGAAGACTTCACGGATGAAAGCGCCATGGATCCAGAAAGGCTTGCGTTAGCTGCCAAAGTCACATGTGTGCCCAGTGAAAAATGCGACTCAATCTTTCCCAATCAATTCCCAGCGATCGTGACCGCCACATTGAAAGATGGGTCGGTTCATGTAGCTGAAGTTCTCAGTAATCGAGGTGGTCCCGAGAGACCGCTCACCGATGCCGAACTGGGAATAAAATTCACAAAAAATTGCGAGCGCACCATCACGCAGAGCCACACCGATCAAGTTCGAATTGCGGTGCACGGTCTAGCCACGGGTGACACAACGATCCGCGAACTTGGAGATTTGCTATCGGGGGGCCGGTAATGAACGAGGGAATTACTCTCGTCATCGGAGGGACCGGCGCGATCGGAACCACCGTGACCCATCGACTCTTTGATGAAGGTCATCGGGTTGTCATTGGTGGTCGTAGCAGCGAAGCCGGTAACACACTGCTCGAAAGTCTTCGTTTAAAAGACTCGCAAAAAGTTTTACCCGAATTTATTCAAGTTGACATTTCCAAAGATGCCAGCGTTTCCGAATTAGTCACCCAATTACAACAAATGGACACCAAGATCCGCATGTTGGTGTTTCTCCCCGCAGCACCCACGGACGGTGGAATTGATACCGCATCCATCACCGCGATTCTCGAAGCCGTCAATGTAAAAGTCGGAGGTTTACTGCGGCTCACGCGCGCGCTTGACTCCCTCTTCACAGAAGGAAGTGCGATAGTCGTGATCGGAGGGAATCTCGCCTACGATCCCATCCCCCACGCGGCAACAAGTGGAATTGCTAATGCTGCCCTCGCCAACGCAGTTCGACAACTGCAGTTTCCCCTGGGTGAGAAAGGTGTCAGAATTCATGTTGTCGCCCCGGGTCCAGTCGACACCGAGCGTTGGTGGCAATTGGCTCAAGCTGAGGCAAACAAACGTGGCACCGACACCGACGCGATCCTCGCTCAAGCAACGGCCAGCAGTTCCCTGCACCGTTTAACGACAACCGAAGAAGTTGCCTGGGCCGTTGCCACACTCGCCGACCCACATGCCGCAGCCCTCACCGGCAGCACCTGGTTGCTAGACACCGGGCGCAGGACAGCAAGCCCATAACACCGACAATAAATTCACATCATCAAAGGAGTGCGACATGGAATTCCTAGTAAATATTGAAATTAATTGGCCACCCGACGGTGACCCACAACTCAAAGAGGAGCTCTTTGCGGCCGAACTCGTTCGAGGACAAGAACTTGCTCGCGAGGGCAAACAGCGACGCTTGTGGCGAGTCCCCGGGCGCTGGGCAAATTGGGTTTTGTGGGACGTCAAGGACGCAACTGAACTACATGCAGGGATTTCTTCCCTGCCCCTTTACCCCTGGATGGACGTCACGGTTCACCCCCTTGCCGAGCATGTGAATGATCCAAAAGCCCTCGGCATTGTGATCGAAGGCGAGGAAGCATGAGTGCTGGGGAGAAATTAGTCGATCAATACTTGCAGTTGTGTGAAGATCGGCAGTTCGCCGAAGCAAGTAATTTTCTTGACCCAGAAATTTTTATGGTCTTCCCAGGCAACAAGAAATTTACTTCGCTGCCGGATATGGCTGAAGGCGCAAAAGGTCGCTACAACTGGGTCAAGAAGAAGCGAACTGATTTTACTTCGTGCACTACCGGTGCGGATACGGTCGTCACTTCGCGCGGAACGCTGTATGGAGAGAGACTTGATGGCTCCCCATTCGCAGATATTCGTTACATTGATTTCTTCGTTATTCGCAATGAAAAAATAGTTGAGCAACATGTCTGGAACGACCTTGCAGAGCTCGGCATCACCCAACCCAACTCGGAGGAATCATGAGCATTGACACGATCATCACGAACGTTCGCGTCGTGACACCGGACAGTGTGGATCCGATTGACGCGGATATTGCAATCAATAATGGGGTAATTGTTGAAGTTGGACCAGGATTGAATAAAGACGAAGCTAAAGAAGTCGTCGATGGAAAAGGCCGGATTGCCTTTCCTGGACTTGTTGACGCGCACGAACATTGGGGTATCTACAACCCACTCAATGAAGATGCAAGGTCTGAGAGCATGGCATGTGCCCAAGGTGGAGTAACTTCAGCCATCACCTACATCCGCACCGGCCAGTACTACTTGAACAAGGGCGGCCGCTACCAAGACTTCTTTCCTGAAGTGCTCGCAGCCTGCAAAGACAATGCCTACGTCGACTATGCCTTTCATCTTGCTCCGATGATGAAAGAGCACATTGACGAAATCCCAGAGATTATTCAGCGCGACGGAGTCGTGAGTTTCAAAATCTTTATGTTCTACGGAAGTCACGGCTTACATGGCCGATCCGCTGACCAAAATTCTTTCCTGATGATCCCCGAGGGTGAGCGCTACGACCTCGCTCACTTTGAATTTGTTATGCGAGGAATTCAGGCAGCGCGGGAAAAATTCCCCGAGTTGGCAGATGACATTTCCCTAAGTTTGCACTGCGAAACCGCAGAGATTATGACCGCATACACCAAAATGGTCGAAGAAGCCGGCGAGTACACCGGCCTTGAGGCTTATCACCACTCGCGTCCTCCTCACTCCGAAGGCTTAGCGATCAGCATTGCGTCCTATCTCGCCCACGAAACCGGTCTACCCAATATCAACCTGCTTCACCTGAGTGGCAAAAAGGCGATGGACGCTGCGGTACGAATGAAGGTCGCGTTCCCGCACGTGAACTTTCGCCGTGAAGTAACGATCGGCCACCTTCTCGCTGACATTCACACCGCCAGCGGAATCGGAGGAAAGGTCAATCCCCCATTACGCCCACGTGAAGACGTTGAAGCACTCTGGGATTACCTCATCGCTGGCGAAATTGATTGGGTTGTCAGCGACCACGCGTGCTGTAAGGATGAGCAAAAATTTGGCGAGCCGCGCGATGACGTCTTCGTGGCGAAGTCAGGCTTTGGCGGTGCCGAGTACCTCCTTGCCGGCATGGTCACGGAAGGCCGCAAACGAGGTGTGAGCTACCAACGCATTGCTGAATTGACGGCGTCCAACCCGGCAAGTCGATTTGGGCTTCATTCCAAGGGTGAAATCGCACCTGGCAAAGATGCCGACATCGCCCTCCTTGAAGAAGGTGGGGCTTGGATAGTCCGCGCCGAAGATTCACTCAGCACCCAGGGCTATACACCCTTCGAGGGTTTTGAACTAACTGCCAAAGTCACCGACACTTTTGTCCGCGGTCACCACGTTTTCACCGACGGCAATGTTCACGGTGACCCAAAAGGCGAGTACCTCTTTCGTCCAACTCACTAGACGTCGGTGGTGTCACAGCTACCAGATCGCGTTGGTGTCGGATTCGCGTTGACGAGGCCGGCAGGTACTGGCACACTCATTGTTCGTGGTGGAGATTCCGCGACGAGTACACGCGCAATAGGAGGCTAAATGCCGAGTGTTGGATTCATAGGACTGGGCAATGTGGGTTCCAAACTGGCGGGCACTTTGGTGCGCAATGGTTTACCCACGATGGTCCTGGATCGGGACCCAAACGCAGTGGCGCAACTCGTGGCTGCTGGGGCGAAAGCTGCGCTGTCTCCTGCTGATTTGGCCCGCAATTGCGAGGTCGTCATCACTTGTCTACCTTCACCGGCCGCTGTCGCCGAGGTGATGGAGTCCGCAGATGGCGTTCTGGCCGGCCTCCAGCCAGAAAGTATTTGGGTGGAAATGAGCACTAACGACGCCCACGATGTGGTGCGATTGGGTGCCCGCGTAACCGAAGTTGGTGGCTACACCGCCGACTGCCCGGTCTCGGGCGGCTGTCACCGCGCCGCGACGGGCAACATCTCGATCTTCGCGGGATGCGATCGGTCCACTTTTGAACGGCTACTGCCCTTGCTGAGTGTCATGGGTCGCCGGGTCCTGCATACCGGGGAACTCGGTAGCGCCTCTCAATTGAAAGTCATGACCAATTACTTGGCTTCGGCCAATTTGATCGCAGTCACTGAAGCGCTTGCGACCTGCGCGAAAGTTGGGCTTGACCTAGGGATCGCCTACGAGGCGATTGCGGCATCCTCGGGAAATTCTTTCGTGCACGAGACCGAAGGTCAAGTGATCCTGAACGGAACGCGCGACATCAACTTCACGATGGACCTAGTGAAAAAAGACGTCGGTCTGTTCATCGCGATGGCCCAGGAAGCCGGCATGGAATTGGAGTTGGGCAATCTCGTGGCGGGAATCTTCGACGACGGCATAAAACGGTATGGCCCGCGGGAATGGTCCCCGAACATAATCAGACGCTTAGAGGATGACTACGACATCGAAGTCGTCGCTCCTGGTTTCCCCACGGAGATGCTCGATCACGAACCCGAAGCTCTCGGTGGTGAGATCCGGGTTCGCCCCTAACGCGTGTGAACGACCATGATCCAGCCATCTCGCAACAGAAAGAGAAAGGACCCGCCCTGCTTGGTTGCCGGGCGGGTCCTTTCGTTCAGGGTTGCACTTAGAGCAGGTTTGGCTCTGTTTCTGCAACTGCGGTTGGTGAGAAACCCCACTCGACAGCGATTGATTCAAGCGTTCCGTCTGCACGGAGGGTCTTGAGGTTTTCGTTGATTGCCGTAATCAAGTCAAGATTGTCCAAGTTCACGGGGAAGTTGGTTTGACCTGGCTTGGTTGTGGAGAGCACCCGCTCGTCAGGAGCTGGCACAACAGATGCCGCGCCTTCAACCGGAGTGAGTGCCAGGGCTGCTTGTGCCGAGGGGAAGGTATCAACGATTACGTCAATGCGGCCACTTGCAAGATCGGCATACATGGACTGGGTGGTTTCATAAAGACTCAAGTCGCCACCGACGACTTTTTCCAAGTCTTCATTCCACAAAAAGCCCAAGGTTGAGCCGACCTTCTTGCCCACGAGACCTTCGATGGTGTCAACACCGTCAACGGAAATCAAGGTCAGTTGATCGATGATGACAGGATCACTGAGCAACACAATTTTTTCACGCTCGGCGGTCCGGTACCAACTACCCATGGTGGTGTCAGCGCGGCCGGACTCAATTGCCGGAATCATGGCGGCGCCTGAGCCAGGTTGAACCTTGACGTCGAGGCACTCCAAGGCGGCTATTGCGTTGAGGATCTCACCTTCGGCGCCGGTGATCATTTCACCGTCGATTGAAGCAAAGGGTGGGTACTCGTAGGCAGCAACCGTAAGAAAACCTGCATCAACTGTGACAAGTCCGGCGTGTGCGGGAACACAATCGGCGGCTTCCTCCGTCATGGTTTCTTCTGCGGCCATGGTTTCTTCTGCAGCAGCAGTCTCTGCTACCGCATCTGTCGCGGAATCATCACTTGAACAACCTGCAAGTGCTAAACCGCCGAAGGCAACCGCTACGGCCAACTTTATTACTTTCTTGTGCATTTTTTTTCCTTTCCTTACTGTGTTTGTCACTACGAGGTTTCGCATTGACATCGGCTTTTAATCTCACAAGTGTTTGCTGAGACGTTTCTCGATGGTCGTGACCAAAGCCGAAGCTGGGATGGTGATACTGGCGTAAACGAATGCCGCCGCTAGGAATACAGGCAAGTAGTTGAAGGTTGTGGTGCCTAAGAAGTAGGCGGCTTGCATCACTTCGCTGTAAGTGATTACGTAGGCGAGAGAAGTCAGTTGAAAAATAATGATGGAAAGCCCCATGAGTGGTGGGATCGCAATTCGAGACGCTTGAGGCAAAACAATGTAACGAAGACGATCCCACTCATTAAGTCCTAGTGAATTGCCGGCCTCGGTCTGGCCGGTTGGCACGCTGCGAAGGCTTGACCGGATGATTTCAGTTGCATAGGCGGCGGCCGACCAGGTGAATGCCCACGTTGCCGAGGCCAATGCCGAGGGAACAATATTGATTTGCGGTAATCCCTGATAGAAAATGTAAAGCAATACCAGCAGCGGTAATCCACGACCGATTTCAACAAAACCAATCGTGATCCAACGCACTGCTCGCAGACGGCTGTCAACAAGGAGTGCAAGCACAAGTGCCAGCGGCAAACCCAAACCAAGTGAAATGCCAGTGAGTTTTAGGGCATTGCCTAATCCGGGGATCAACTCTCCCACGTAGCCAAACCAGGTGCCTAGATCCATTAGCCGACCTGGTATTTCTCGCTCGCGCGGGCATCAGAGTGCCTGGCCCACACTCCCAGCGGGATACTGAAAGCAAGATAGATAACACCCACGGTGAGAAACGCGGAAAGTCCTTCGCCGGTGTTTTGAGCGGACTGATTCGCCCGGAAGGTCATTTCGACCACACCGATAGTGGACGCTAATGCCGAGTCTTTCATCAGCCCAATTCCATAGGTCACCATTGAGGGACTCACCGTGCGGAAAACCTGCGGCGCGACGATACGCACGAAAAGGTCAATGCGACCTAGACCTAGTGACTGTGCAGCTTCAATTTGCCCACGACCGATTGCGGCCAAACCACCACGGTAAATCTCACCCAAGTAGGCCGAGGCGATCACCGAGAAGGTCAAAATCGCAGCAATGAGTGAAGTAAGTCGAAGACCTAGTTCAGCCAGCCCGAAGTAAACCAAGAAGAGCCAAACCAAAGGTGGAACACTGCGAATAACATCCACGTACACGCGGGCACAAATGCGCACGATGCGTGAAGAGGAGACTCTGGCTCCCGCAACAGCAATGCCAAAAATAGATCCAAGGAAAAAACTACCTAGCGTTATCAGCGCTGTCCAGATCAGACCTTGAATAATGTAGCCAAACATCAGCGACCCATCACTGCGCCGAGGAATTGTTTGGTTCGCTCATGTGTTGGCTCGCTCATGATCAGCCGCGGGTCGCCAGATTCAACGATTACGCCATCCACCATGACGTAAAGCCGATCGCCTACTTCACGGGCGAAGGCCATTTCATGCGTCACGATCATCATGGTCATTCCGTCATTGGCGAGTTCACGCATAACCGCGAGAATCTCCGCCCCGACTTCTGGATCTAATGCCGACGTTGGTTCGTCAAAAAGCATTACCTTCGGATCCAGCGAAAGTGATCGAGCAATCGCAACCCGCTGTTGCTGCCCACCAGAGCACCGGCCCGGATAGGCATCGGCTTTCTCTTTGAGACCAACCCGCTCAAGTAACTCCATCGTGCGGGAATTCGCCTCGTCTTTATTACGACCGAGTACCCTGCGCTGAGCCAGGGAAATGTTCTCCATCACGGTGAGGTGCGGGAAAAGATTAAACGACTGAAAGACCATGCCAACATCGCGACGCAATGTCGAAAGTTCTTTCTTACTGGCTTTTTTGTGGCCGTCGCCGATCGTGATTTTGAAATCACCAATCTCCAGAACCCCCGTGGTCGGGGTCTCAAGGAGGTTTACACAACGCAGGAAAGTGGACTTACCAGCACCCGATGGCCCAATAATTGAAATAACGTCGCCCGAGTTGATCTCCATGGAAACATCGCGCAGAACCTGCACCGGACCGAACTCTTTGCAGATATTGACAGCTTTGAGATAGGGAACCTGATCCGTCACGGCTACTCCCCTCCGGTCCCACGTACCGCGATGGCACTTATTTCGATGCGCTTGGTACCGCGGAAATCTGCCACGAAAATTGACGTGCGCGGAGGCCGGGGCATTCCAGCGAAGCGCTCGCGCCAAGCGGCGTCATAGGCTTCAAACTCTTCTTTTTTTGCCAAGTAAACGGTGATTTGCAGAATGCGATCCAGTCCGGAACCGCACCGCAGTAACGTCGCTTCTAGGTTGTCCAGGCACACTTTGGTTTGACTCTCGATATCCTCGGGGATCGAGCCGTCTGCAAGCATCGGTATTTGTCCGCAGGGAAATACCAAATCCCCCAATGTTGTCGCGGCAACATAACTTCGTTCGACGCCGTCAACGTGGGCAACGTGATTGATTTCGTGACGAGACTTCATTCTGGCACCAAGAACTTTCGGGCGCTCTTTTGTAGAGAGCGCCAGCCGTGTGGATCCACTTGAACACCACTGCTGAGCGATTCATTCATCCGTATCTCGCGGTCGGTGATCGAGAGAATGAGTTCGCCACCAGGAACGCTTTTTGCGGTGATGAACCAACCTGTTGTGCGCGTGCGTAATTCGGGAAGTATTTCTGACAAATCTGGGTTACGAAAGAGATTGCCTAACTCATCAACTCGGTAGGAGTTGGAATTGCATTCCTTGGATGATCCCCACGTCACGGTTGCACCCGTTGGCTTAATATCCCAAATGGCCGCGGCGACATTGCGTAAATTAACCGAACCTTTTACGCGAACGATTGAATCGGGATTGCTCAACGCTAACGCCATTGCATGAGACCCAAGAATAATCGCGCTGGTTTTACGGGGGTCTTTTAGCGAAAGAGTGTTTCCAGCCCGCGTGATATTCGGATGGCGACGACGGACCCGCCACCGCTTGGCATCACGCGAAACATCACTTACACCCTGGGCCCACAGCACTTCCGCGGTTGCCGCGACCCGACCCGCGGACTGAGCCTCTCCCCAGGAATACCCCGCGGATCGCAAGCCTCGATAGCCGGCATCTTTTACTTCGCGCACGGAAACGCGAAATCCTGCGGCCTGCGGGACATTTGTGGTGCTCACGCCCTTTGGCCCCCCTCCGGCAAGCCGGGAAAGACCTGGTCAAAAAGACGCATCCAGTTTTCACCCATGACGGCATCAAGATCGGTGTCGCTCAACCCAGCGTCGGAGAGTGAGTTGGCTAGTGCGGGAAAATCTCTCGGGGAGGTGAACCATTCGGGCCATTCGGGCCAAGTGGCCCCCGAGTACGGCTGCCAGCGCCCATCACGGAGCACGCCAACGTAGGAGGAATCCCAGTTGCGAGTGCAGTCACTACCCAGACCCACGTGGTCAACACCAACCTGGTCGATTAGGCGGACAACCATTTCACTGAACTCTTTCTGACTGGTGTCCTTGCCGCCGATCACGTTGGGGTACAGGCAGGCTCCAATGACTCCACCGCGTTCAACCAAGGCGTTGATTACTTCATCGGGCTTGTTGCGCGGTGAATCCGCAAACCACAGCGGGTTTGCATGAGTAATCGCCACCGGTGTCCCAGACTCACGAATTGCATCAAGGGAGGTTCTATTTCCCACATGGGACAGATCAATGAGCATGCCCACCCGGTTCATCTCTGAAACAATGATGGAACCAAAGCGGGTCAACCCAGAATCCTGGGGGTCGTAGCACGCCCCGCCTACATAGTTCTGAATGTTGTACGTCAATTGGGCAATGCGAACCCCAAGCTTGTGAAACGTCTCCACCAAGGAGTAGTCCTGACCAAACGGTGAAGTGTTTTGAAATCCGAGGACTACTCCGACCTGTTTGTTCGCTGCCGCTTCCCTAATCTGACCGGTGGTTGTAACGATTTTCATGAGTTCGGGGTGGCGACGTTGCAAGGCGCGCAAATCAGCAATATTTTGAATGGTTTCTAAGGTTTCATCCCAGACGGCGCACGTAGCGTTGATGCCACCCACACCACCATCACGGATTTCCTGAAGGACTTCCTCACTCCAGTTACTAATTTGGAGTCCGTCAAAGACAATCGGCTGATTCATGCGGCATTCTCGGGTCTTGGAAGAAAAAGCCAGTCGTCCACATGTTGACCCTCGTTGAGATCTTTCAAGGTCGGAGCGCCACTGAGCAGCGTGACGCGCAACCAGTCAGTGGACTGCGGGTTGTAGTTCTCCATGCCATAGAGAGCCAGTTGGAAGCGCTGTAAATCAAGTGGCAGGAAATCCTCCGAGAGCGGGTTGATGTGGGCCTCCGAATAGGGCAGATGGGCGATCGATTGAATCCGCTCAACAATCCCCCAGTGCTGTGGATGTTCAACAAGGAATTCACCTACGGAAACTTTCGGGTCTACCTTTTGCAGGTCAAGGAATGCCGCTTTCACATCACGGGCAATGCCAACCGGATGTTCGGTAATTTCTCCCCGATCTTTGCCACGAATACCTCTGCGCGGCTCTTCGCTGTCTTGCGAGTAAAACCAGAATTTCGCACTTTCCTCCCTGGCAGTGAAGTCAATGGAAATCGCCCACTCGTAGTGTGCTGTGATGAGCTCCAACACCTCAGAAACCGGCATGGCAGGTGCGATTTGAGTCCGGTCAATGCACCGCAATAGTGACTCAATTTCGGCATCCAGTGAATCATCGATTTCGACAAGTACCGAGTCAACAATTTGTCGTAACTCAACCGAGTGGCGGGCAGCCAACTCGTGTAGGTATGCCCCCGGCGCCACAATGCTCTCCCCCGCGATCGACCCGCTGGCCGCATATTCGTGGGCCGCTGCCGCAATCGGAGTAAGATCCTGCGCCAATTGAGGACCGGAGGGATACGGATCGGTGGTGAAAGACTTCTTTTGTTCGAAGTAACGGGCACCGCGGTCCAAAAGCATGCACGCATGACTCCACTCAGGGGAATCAGGTGCCCACTCTTTCGTCATTGCGTGCGCCAGAGGTAGTTCGCGCACAGCAACCCACGCGTCAAGAACCTGCGGGTGCCGAATTACGTAGGGAACCATTCCGAGTCCCGTTGCGTTACCCAATCCGAGAAAGCGGCGCCACTGCGGATCCAATGGCACGGCAGTTTCACTCTTGGCCGCGGCGCAGTGCTCGGCAAGGTCGGCGCTAAATTCGCGGAACAGCCAGGCCGCGAGCATCTGAGCCCGGTAGGGCGTCGCCAGCGGACTACTGGGCTCAATCCCGGCAAAGTCACGAAGTCCCCATTTACCGTTGCTGTAAAACGCGGTACTACGCATGATGTACGCGGCGTCGCTCATCTGGGCCGGGTCCGGCTGGTGCCCGGCCGCCAAGCAATCAACAACGTAATCAAAGTAACGGGCACTGCGATTGGCCCTGCCCCAAATCAGCGAGACGGCGTCGGCGCGACCCTCTTCTTGCTTCGTCACGTGGTCAAAGAGTGCACTGATTTCACCGCTACTTGCTTCATGGTCAACCAAAGCTGCGGTGACGTCCCAGTCTTGGGCGATCACGCGGTCATTTCGCTGGTCTTCGGAGATGACCTGCGAGAAAAGAACCAGCTCAATCGGGTGATCACCAATGTCCACCCGGTACACGGCCGTTCCTGACCCGAAATTGTCAATATTCCAGATCCGACGGGAGAATTTCCAATTTCCGGCAACCGCGGTTCGGGTGAGGGCGCGAGAGAAACTGTGTCGGGTGACGCGGGCAGTTCCCAGCTCTTGTGCATCCATTGCGACCACTGGTTTACGCGCTTTTTCTTGTAGCGCGGTCAGCTTGGGAGTGGTTCGATTCATTAGTTACCTCCTCGGGGTGCGATACGGCGATAAACACTTTTTGTCACCGTGAAGAACTCGGAAACACTTTCCGCATTTTGTTCACGGGGACCAGGGAAGGTTGAGTCTTTAAGTCCCCCGAATGGCACGTGTAATTCCGACCCGGTATTCGGTGCGTTGATTTTGATCAGGCCCGCTTGAAGTTCGCGGGTTGCTTGCGCAATATCGGCATCATTCGAGGAGAAAATAGATGCGGTCAATCCAAACTCGGTGGCGTTGGCCATTTCGATTGCTTCCGTGAGTGACTCGGCGTGCAGCAGAGTCGTGATCGGGCCGAAAACTTCCTCTTTGCAGGTCCGCACTGCCATCGTGGCTTCGATGACCGTAGGTGCCACATAGAAGCCATCCCCTTGCGGGATTTGGGCTTGAGCGAGAATGCGACCCCCCTCAGTTACTGTGTCAGCCACCGCGCTCGCAATTTCTGCTTTCGACCGCTCGGAAATTACCGGCCCGGTCGTGGTAGTTGGGTTCGCTCCGTCACCAACAACCAGCGCTTCAACAGCTGCGGTGAAATACTTGATGAACGGTTCGCGAATATCGCCAACAGTGATGATCCGCCGCGTTGCCGTGCACTTTTGACCTGACCCTGACATGGCCCCAACGAGTAACTGCGCGGCAGCAAATTGCGGGTCGGTATCGGGCATGACGATTGCGGCGTTGTTGCCACCGAGTTCCAACTGCACCTTGACACCGCGCGACGTCGCCGAACTGGCGATCTGCTTGCCCACGGGCACCGAGCCGGTGAAAGTGATTCCGGCGATTCGTGGATCGTCGACCAAACTTTGGGCAACCGATCCTGGCGCGAGCACCATGTTGAACACGCCGGCTGGCATTCCCGCGTCGTGAAATACCTGTGCGAAAGCAAAACTGATTGCAGGGATGTCACCCGCTGGTTTCCACACCACCGTATTACCCCAGAGCAATGCTGGCGCGATTTTCCAGGCTGGAATCTGCGTGGGGAAATTCCACGGGGTAATGACCGCGACCACACCGAGAGCTTGTCGAACCGTCTCAATGTGCTCGCCGGGAAAACTGGAGGGGAATGTGCGCCCATTTGAATCACGCCCTTTTGCCGCGTGATAGCGAATCGTCTCAACCGAGCCGTCGACTTCTCCCAAGGATTCTGCAAGGGTCTTTCCTTGCTCACGGGTCATCAATGCCGCCAAGGCCTCGCGGCGGTCTTCCATTAAATCAGCTACCTTGCGCAAAATAACCCCACGAGCTATTGACCCCATGGTTTCCCAATTACCTTGCGCGGCAAGGGCAACGGTCACTGCCAACTCAAGATCGGAGCGGGTACCGGCATTGAAAGTCGCAACGAGGTCGCTGGGTCGAGCTGGATTGCAACTTGTTAACTCCCCGCCGGAGCCGCGGACCCAATCGCCACCAATGAGATGCCCGGGATGATCAAATGTCGGCGCGATGTCCGCCATCGGGACCTCTTTCACTAGTCGAGTTGACTACAGGTTAATACCTGCATTCATTAAATTAATATAAAAATTAGATTGTTATTGATAAGTAGATATGATTAATACATGAATCTTAAAGCCCTCGGAGCCTTTGTCGAAGTAGCCAATGAAGGGCATTTTGGGCGGGCCGCCAAAAATCTAGGAATCACCCAGTCGGGCCTGTCCCAAATGATCAAAGGTTTGGAACAAACAATCGGCGCGCGACTCGTTGATCGCACCACCCGCTCGGTAGCTCTGACCGAAGTGGGAGAAGTCTTCCTAGTCCAAGCCCAAGGGCTGATCCACGAATACCGACTTGTAGAAGAACGCATGTCTTTTGTGATTCGCGGCGAAGATGGCACCGTACGATTGGGCTTTGTTGCCTCGGCCGCCCTGCGGGTTGTTCCTTGGGCCGCAAGTTTGGTGCATAAACGCGCCCCCCGAATAAAACTATCCCTGAGCGAGATGACCTCGGACCGGCAGTTAACCCAACTCAAGTCAGGCGAGATTGATGTAGGAGTGATGCGCGAGATCACCCAATCCTCTGGACTTGTCATTTACCCACTCACCACCGAACCACTCCTTGTAGCTATTCCGACCCTAAATCCTCTCAGCAAAAGCCAGGATGTGCAGATCATGGACTTGGCAGATCAAGGATTTATTATGAACCCCCGAACGAGTGTTTCTTTCTTACACGACCACATTCACCGGCTCTGTCACAATGCTGGGTTTACTCCCCACGTAGTCGAGCAGGCAGTCCAGTTCACCACGATCCTTGGCCTAGTCTCGAGCAACGCCGGAATTGCGATCGTCCCCCAGAGCGTGGCCGCTATCAAACTGCCAAATGTTTCTTTCCTAAAGATCAATGACCCAGCAGCCGTGTCCCAGATCTATCTCGCCAGATCGAGTGAAGAAAAAGCCTCGCCAGTGGCCAAACGATTCGTCGATGTCCTGCGCTCAGAGAAGTTCACCTGGTCGACCACCTAAATCGCGTGCCGAGAAACCCCGATGCCGTCAAGTTCGCAGAGGAAACTGATTTATGTCATCAAAGTGATATCGCATTGATGACATATGTGGATTTTGATGCAGGATTCCCTAACGCGAACCCTCCGTAAGTAACTTTTTCGTTCCCACCTTCCCGTTCAATCCTTCGTTCGTCTCCTCCCACTGCTACGTTGAAGAATCGATCAATTGAACGGGGGAAAAATGTCCAGCGAGGCCTTGAAATACCGATCAAGGCACAGCAAAGGCTCCCGAACGTGTAGGGGACATCACAAAAAAATTAATTGCCGCTCTGGCAATTGTGTCGAGTGTGCTGCTCACGGGTTGCACGAGTACTACCAGTTCCAAATCAACGTCCGTGATCTCAACCCCCGAAGTCGAGTTGGTTGGCAACGAGGCGCCGGTGTCCAAGGTCGCACCTGGAACCGTTTCGCAACAGAACGCACACAATAAGGCTGCAAGTTACCTCGAATTTTCCGCCTTTTCCCGCTCTGGTCTGATCGAACAGCTGGAATTCGAGAGGTTTAGCACCCAAGATTCCACTTGGGCCGTGGACAATGTAACTGTCAATTGGAATGAACAGGCTGCGATGAAAGCCGCGAGTTACCTTGACTACTCAGCATTCTCGCGATCTGGCCTGATGGATCAATTGGGGTATGAGGGTTTCACCCGCGCGCAGGCAAACTACGCGGTAAGCCAGGTTGGCCTGTAGATAGCTGTGATGCTGTGGCCACATTCGCAGTTGTTCCAACTCGACTACGGGACAATTTTTGAGTGGGTCGCAAAGGCCCAGATGCGCCAAGAGGTTAATACTTAGTCGCATGCAGCGGAGCCTCACCGGAGAAGTATTCAATCTCCTTTCCAATCCCCGACTTCCCGAGCAAGTTCAGTCCTGCGCAGAACTGATCCGGCCGGAGAAACCAATCGAGATTGATGAGAACGCAGCACGCGAAATGGTGGCCCCCCTGATCTGGATGCTGGCACGAATAGGAACGCAAGGGCTGCCGCTGACAAAAGTGGGGTACCTACGCCCGGTCGATGTCACGGCACTGATGACCGAACTGGGGTGGTCGCAATGGTGGATCGGCAAGGCCAACCGTGAAGAACAGACTGCCCCCGCTTCTAGGCTCCGGGAAACCGTACTTGAAACCCGATTGGTGCGAAGACTTAAAGGCTCGTTGGTTCTAACACCGCTCGGTCGCACCTTGGCCGATGATCCCGTGGGACTGTGGTTTCATATCGCAAACATATTGCCGGTGGAGAAACACCAGGGGCAGCGCGTAGCAGCCATTCTGAGCATCCTTTCCGCACTCGCTGCAACGGACCAAAAGGACGAGGCCGCTAGCACTTCCACATTGATCACCCGACGCGCCTTGGCCGAACTGGGGTGGACCAACAGTGACGGTAGTCCGTTGAAGGAATTTGATTTGATCAACAGTTGGCGTCAAACCCGCGACGTACTCGCGATCTTGGGAGTTACCGCATTTAGAGGCAACACTTCCCCAGCGCCAGATCGGGCCACGTTCCTGCGTGCCGTGTTGACCCAACCCGTACCAACGGATGCAAGTAGCTTGACCGAATCCACCTTGCGACCTCGTCGCGCTCACACCCTGATCGTGACCTTGGACGACGTAGTGCCCACCGTCTGGCGAAAAATCGTTGTGCCATCGACAATCACGCTGTTACAGTTGCACGAAGTCATCCAAACTTCCATGGGCTGGACCAGATCGCACCTTTTCGCATTTCAAGTAGGTGAGGACCGTTACGGCTACCCCGACCCCGACTGGGACCGTATGAAAAATGCGGGCCGGATCAAGTTGGACAAGGTGCTGCCCGATCCAGGCACACAGGCACGTTACGACTACGACTTCGGTGACGGTTGGTCTCACAGCATCACCGTTGAAGCCATCACAACCCTCGACGACTATCCGGTGTTACTCGCAGGTGCGAACGCTTGCCCGCCGGAAGACTGCGGTGGCCCGCACGGATACCAAGAAATGCTGGAAGCCCAGGCTGATCCATCCCACGAACGCCACGAAGAGTTCCGTGAGTGGTTAGGGCAAACATTCGACCCAACCACATTCAATCTCGCACGAGTCAACAACTCACTCCGGCTCGAGGCCAACAACTGGTAGTAACCGCCTCCCCCACCAAGACAATTAAATTGCGACCACTTCAATCACTTCATGTAAATGTTGGAATACAGCAGCGTTAGCCGTAATCAGCTTGGCGCCCTGCGCGTGCGCGGTCGCTGCGATCAACAAGTCCAAACTTCGAGCAATCGCCGTACTTGTCAGCGCTGCCAGCTGCCCGTAACTCGCGGCAATATAGAGGTGTCCACCGGTAGCGGATCGAAACCGCGCAAAATCGCGATATCACCCTTAACGCGCATCACATGTGAGCCGATCAACACGCTCGTATCCATGATCGAAAGCGTCACCATTCCCACGAACTGGTGATTCCCGTTGAACCAAACTCGCGGAGGTGGTGACAGAACAACTGCCACCACCCGACTCGCAAAACGTCAGGAACGCATCACGTTGATCAGCCACCGAAACAATTCACGTGCAGCAAAACTGACCGTGAACGTCCCGACCCATGCTAGAATCCGTTTTGTTGGTACGGATCCCAGGAATTTGCTCAGCCTCACCGCTGGGCATTTTCTTTTGGGAGAAGATTTCATCCTTCACATCACCCCCGCATCCCTTCGCTGATTACCCGCAAACAACACGAGCAGCGGAGTTAGTGAGAGTGAGTCCGACACAACGAGACAACAGTCCAATAGGAAACGTCAGCCTGTGGATGAGGATGGGAACAGCAACAACGGGGTCCATAGATTCTTGGCAAGTCTTTCTCCGTTTGCAGGGCAAGATTCGGATTATTTAGTGACGTTAAGTTCACTTCTTTTGCTGGTGAGTCACAAGTCGCTGACAAAGATGGCACACGAACTCATCAGATCTCGGCTTTGGTTGTCGAAGGAACATGGTTGGGAAGGTCCGACCAATTTTTAGTTATTGGCGATTTCTGGGTCCGTGATTACCAGGACGCGCAGGGCAACGGTGCCCGTATTGACCAAGTCATGCTCAATCCCCGAAGCGGCGAGTGCTGCATCGCCGGGACCAAGCTCTACCGGCACCCCGGCAATGATCATTCGAGCCGTACCTTCCACGATCAGGTAAAGCTCAGACATCGCGCCGTACTCCGGTTCCGATTCGTCATGAACATGTGCACCTTCATTGGCACCAACCGGGAGTTCCCAAAGTTCAAGGTTCATTTTCCACGGGTGCGCGCCCTCAAAATAGCGCTGCACCAGAATTTTGCCGACCCCACCGTGTAGCTCGTCGTAGACGAATGTGCCTTCACCATTTCTTTCGACAGCGGCCATGGGGCTCTCCTATCTGTGTCCTGACACAGATTAGTCGAATTTTATGCCAACAGGCGTCAGCTGGTATCCGTAGACTGGCTTAATGTTCCCAGCTCTTTTCACCCCCCTGAACGTTGGGTCGATCACCCTCAAAAACCGGATTTTCTCTTCGGGCCACGACACCGTGATGGCCGAAAACGGGCAGGTCAGCGATCGACTGGTTGCCTATCAACGTGCCCGAGCCGCCGGTGGCGTTGGCCATATCGTGCTCCAGGTCTCTGGAGTCCATGAAACAGCTCAATACACCGATAGTGAATTGATGGCCACCGCCGACGACGCTATTCCCGGGTATCGAAAACTCGCAGATGCCATACATGAATACGACTGCCACGTGTTCGCTCAATTATTTCATGGCGGACGCGAAGTCATGTCCACGACGGACGGATTACTCGGTGTTGCCTGGGCCCCTTCAGCCGTACCCAACGAGCGATTCCATGTGATGCCTCGAGCGTTGCCCATCGACCTGATCCAAGAGATTGTGCGTGGCTTTGGGTTATCTGCGGCACGAATGGTGGCAGCGGGGATGGACGGGGTCGAAATAGTTGCCAGCCACGGCTACTTACCGGCCCAATTCATCAATTCCCGCACGAATATTCGTGAAGATATTTACGGCGGAGTATTTGAGAATCGCCTGCGCTTCACCCGAGAAGTGATTGCGTCGATCAGGGCTAACACCCCTGAGGGTTTCGTCGTTGGATTGCGAATCAGCCTCGGCGATCGGGATCAGGACGGTCTCACGTTTTCAGAATCAATGGACGCGTGTAATTACCTTTCGCCATTCGTCGACTACCTTTCGGTTACCGCCGGGAGCAGCGCCACTTATTCCGGCAGTGTTCACATCGTGCCACCCATGAACTATTCCCCCGGCTACCTCTCGGACTTGTCCGCTGAAGTACGCGGAAATGTCGATATCCCGGTTTTCCTCGCCGGTCGAATTAATACTCCGGCCGAAGCGGAGCGGGTCATCTCCAGCGGTAAAGCAGACGCGGTGGCCATGACCCGCGCTTTGATCAGCGACCCGGAAATGCCGAACAAGGCGCACGCTGGAGATGTTGAGACCATCCGGCTGTGCATTGGATGTAATCAAGCCTGCATCGGTCATTTTCACCTCGGTGTTCCTATCTCCTGCATTCAGTATCCAGAAAGCGGGCGCGAACGAGAATTCGGCGACATCACAATAACCACGATTCCCGCGCGTGTTCTCGTGATCGGCGGTGGACCAGCAGGGTTGAAGGTCGCGGCGGTGGCCGCCGCGCGCGGCCATGATGTGCAACTTTGGGAAAGTGCACCTCGCGTTGGTGGGCAAGCGCTGCTCGCCGAACTGTTGCCTGGCCGGGCCGACTTTGGTGGGATCACCTCGAATCTTGCCGAAGAAGCCCTGCGCGCCGGTGCCCGCATTGAGACGAACAAACTCGCTGATCTCAACTCGGTGGTGCAATATCAAGCCGATGTTGTCGTGATAGCCACGGGCGCGCTGCCGTATGTACCCCCCATTGAGATCCTCGATCCGCAAGCTGCCAATAGTCAGATCTTTAACTCCTGGGAAGTAATACGCGGTGCGAAGTTGCCCGCCGGTCAGATCCTCGTCGCTGACTGGAGGGGTGACTGGGTTGGACTCGGGGTTGCCACACTAATTGCGCAACGAGGACACCGGGTAACTCTCGCCGTTCAGGGTTGGGCCGCGGGCCACGCACTGCAGCAGTACGTACGAAACTCGATGCTGGCCGATTCCCTCCGACACAAGGTAATTATCCGCACTGATTTACGGCTTCGCGGTATCAGCGATGACTGCGTTTTATTGGGCCATACGCTCACCGGAGAGGTCATCGAGATGCCAGAAATATCGGCCGTCGTCCTTGCCACAGGCCACACCGCATGTGATTCGCTTTTTGCTGAACTCCAGATCCATGGACAAAATGTGCACCTAGTCGGTGATGCGCTGACACCGAGAACGGCCGAGGAGGCGGTGCTTGACGCACTGAGGTTGGCCACAACCCTTTAAAAACGACAACAATCAAGCAACGCTGATGCCAGTGCCGTTAACCTCGGCCCGGCTCAACCTTGAGCGCTCTCGACTCCAAGACTTGTGGGCCCGGTCGGTCGCCTCACCAACGATTGAAACGATGCGATCAATGTCTTTAGCATCAGTCACCAGCGGTGGCGATAGTTGAATGACGGGATCACCACGGTCATCTAATCTGCACAGCAATCCCAGTTCGTCCATATGCCCTGATAGCTCGTCTCGGAGCAGCCACTGTGCCTCTACTTCATTGAACGTCTCGCGGGTCTCGCGGTCTTTTACAAGTTCGATCGCCCACAAGAATCCCGCGCCCCGAATATCTCCAACGAGCGGATTGGCGCGCAACTCCTGCAACGTGCTAGCGAAGTACCCTTCGAGCGAGCGGACATTCTCAAACACCTGCTCGCGCTCATAAATATCCAGCACGGTCAGAGAAATCGCCGTTGTTAGCGGATGTCCACTAAATGTCAGGCCGTGCATATACGTGGCCTCACCTGAGGCGAATGGCTCGGCCACCCGAGAGTTCATGAGCACGCCGCCAAGTGGTGCATGGCCGGCAGTTGCACCTTTCGCGAAAGTGATGATGTCGGGTCGAGCGTCAAACCGCATGGACCCGAACCACTCACCAACTCGACCGAATGCACTGATAGTTTCATCGGCTACCAACAAAATTCCATAGCGATCACATAATTCACGCAGCCCCGCCCAGTAACCAGCGGGTGGAACGAATGAGCCGCCCGAGTTTTGAATCGGCTCGGCAATAAACATCGCGATCTCGTCAGTGCCTTCGCTAATTATCGTGCGGTGGACTTCATCAAGAAGTGATTTGCAAAATGCAACTTCGTCATCACCGTCGGGATGGCGATAAGCATTTGTATTGCTCACGAAAGAAACGGGGATCGGAAGCGGTAGAAACGGCTCCCGGCATTCATCAAGACCCGTGAAGCTAAGCGCTCCGAGCGAAGTGCCGTGATATGCGAGATCGCGGGCGATCGCTTTGCGTCGTTGTGGTTGCCCATTGGCAATATGCCATTGCCGCACTAGCTTCCAGGCCGCTTCTACTGCGTCGCCACCGCCACTTGTTAGGAATAGTCTTGTCATTCCCAGCGGCTCGGCCGCAGCGGTGAGTCGCTCCGCGAGATGCACTGCGGATGGATGAGTCAATGCCCAGCTTGGGGTGAAAACCAGCTCAGAAAGCTGGCGTTGGGCGGCCGCACCTACTTCAGCGCCAAATCCATGCCCGAGATTGGTGCAGAACAACCCGGATAATCCATCGAAATATCTGCGTCCGCCGGAATCAATTACTTCGCAACCTTCACCGCGGACAATGATCGGGATGGGTCGATCTTCGAATCCACCGAGCTCGGTGAAGCTGAGGAGCAGGCGCTCACGCGCCGAAACCTGGACAGCAGTGGCGCCGAGGCTCTGCTTGGTAAACATTTCCCACACCCTTTAATCCTGAACGGTCATACAGGATGGAGTTAGGCTAGCACCCCAGCTCACTATTTCGCAAGGGTGGGGGAAATACCGAGTTCCAGCACCGCCGACTGCCACCACAATTCGGTGAATCGCTTGGTGGTCATACCCGGGTCGGCCAGGGCCAACTGAATCGCTAGGCCGTCCATCAATGCAGCCAACCTGAGCACCGCAGCCTTAGGGTCTGGTGTCACGAATACTCCTGCGGCCAGACCTTCGTCAATTACTTGGCGCAAGGCGCCCCGCCACCTGGCATCCAATGATTCACGGGCCGCACGGGAAACATCATCTCGAATGGCCCGAACCCAAAGCTCGAGCCAAAGCCGCCAATCCCCGACCGCGGGTCCGTACCCGGCGCCAAGCTCCGCGACATGCCGTAACTGGGGCACCGGACCGCTGACCTGCCCGAGGTTGTAAGCCAACTCCTCATAGAACTCGTCTTCGAGCAGACTGAGGCTGGCTGCGAAAGCCCCCGCCAGTGAACCGTAGTGATACAAGATCAGACCCTGCGAGGTTCCAGCTTCTGTGGCGATGTCGGCGACCCGAGTCCCGGCAAACCCACGTTCGCGAACAACCGCGATGGTGGCGCGCAGGATGCGCTCCCTTCGCTCTTCCGGTGCTTTAGCGGGCAAGGTAGTTTTTGTCATTGAACTCCTTAACCATAGTGAGTATCTTGAACGGTCATTCAGGTTAGGCTACCGGAAAAGCGTATTAGCATTCTAGGAGAGCGAACACCATGACAAAAACCGCAGAGCAACTTCGAGAGTGCGCGGCAACCTTCGTCGATGACGTGTTGATCCCACTAGAAGTAACGGCGGAACTTGCCGGTGGTCCATTACCCCACGCGACCCAGCAGGTTATCGCCAAGGGCGCGCTCGAACTTGGCCTCCAGGGTGGCTTGCATCAACGCGAGTACGGCGGTAACAGTTGGACGGCCACCGAGTGGTTCTTGGTCGAAGAGCAACTTGGGCGCTCCACCAACGGGGTCTCGTGGTACATCCCAAATGCGTACAACGTCTGGAAGGCCGGCTCGGCCGAACAAATCGAACGCTGGCTCAAGCCCGCACTCAAAGGTGAACTACATGACGCATATGCCGTCACGGAGGCAGATGCTGGCAGCGACCCGTCGGGAATCAGTACGACAGCGGTTAAAGTCGGCAACGGCAAGTGGTTGCTCAACGGCGAGAAATGGTTCGTTACTTTCGGTTCGGTAGCCAAAGTGATCGTTGTGATGGCAATGGTGGTCGACCACGGTCAACGCATTCCCACTCTTTTTGCGGTGCCCGCCGATTCTGATGGCGTAGAAATTATTGCGGACGTTCCCTTCACCCATAACTACCCCCATGGCCACCCCACAATGCGATTCACCGATGTTGAGCTCACCGATGCTGACATTCTCGGAGGTCTTGGCAATGGTGATAATTTGCAGCGACTCTGGTTCACCGAAGAAAGATTGGGTATTGCCGCGCGTTGCGTCGGAGCGATGCAACGACTTATTGAAGAGTCCGTTGACTGGGCCGTTAACCGCGAACAAGGCGGTGCCCGACTAATTGACCATCAAGGGGTGAGTTTCCCATTAGCCGACAGTGCGGCCGATGCTGCGGCGGGGCGTCTTCTAGGACTAGAGGTCGCGCGCCTTATGGATGAAGGCGCCGACCCAAAACTAGTGCACGGCAAAGCCTCAATGGCGAAACTGTTCTGCTCTGAAGCTGCCGGTCGATGCGCTGACCGCGCCGTACAAATTTTCGGTGGACGCGGTTATATGCGCACCACTGCCGCGGAAAGGTTCTGGCGCGAACTTCGGGTGGATCGAATTTGGGAAGGTACGTCGGAGATCCAGCGACTCGTGGTTGCTCGCTCACTAGAACGCCGCGGCGTCAAGTCAATGCTCACCTGATTGGCCTGGCTAACTCATGGATCTTTCTCGGCTCATTAACCCAACTTCAATTGCCGTAGTTGGTGCAACCGACCGGCCCGGTTCATATGCCCACGCCACCCTGTTAAACCTGATCCGAAATGGTTTTATCGGCACGGTGGTAGGTGTGCACCCAACTCGCCGTGAAGTTATGAGCTTTGCGTGTGTACCCCATCTAAAAGACCTCAAAGAGCCGGTCGATGTAGTCGTTATCGCCACTCCTGCCGAATCGGTGCCCGGCTATTTATTGACGGCAAAGGAGTTGGGGTGCGGCGGTGCGGTTGTCTTCGCCGCAGGGTTTGCCGAAATCGGCAATGACATCGGGCAAGCGGCATTGGTATCCGCCGCCGGTGCTCTTCCGGTGATCGGGCCCAATGGCAATGGCTACGTGTCGGTACCCGCGCGCGCCGCCCTTTGGGGTGACGCTGCGTTGCTTCCCGAAACTCCCGGGCCCATCGCACTCATAACTCAGAGCGGAAATATCGGTGTAGTGATGCTTGCGCATCGGCACGGGCTTGGTCTGCATTCAGTTTTCTCGATCGGCAACTCAGCGGTCGTCGACACAGCCGTATTAATCGAATCATTGGCAACGACCGAGGGTGTCAAAGTCATTGGTGTTTATTTGGAAAACGACGGCTGTGGTGTCACTTTGACTAAGGCCCTTGCTACTTGTGCTCGAAATGACGTGAGAGTCGTCTTCTTAAAAGCTGGTCGGAGCCCGCGAGGTGTCCTTGCCGGTGCGGCTCACACTGCCGCTGTCGCCGGTGACCAAAGAGTCTTTGCCGCCCTCGTCGAGGAGGCCGGCGGAGTAATTGTCAAAGAGCCGACAGAATTAATCGAAACCGCCCGGGCCCTTGCCGCGGGACGGCGAGATCTACGGGGTGCAGCCGTGGTTACCTGCTCCGGGGGTGACGCCACTTTGGCGGCCGACATCGCCAGTGATGCTGGTGCCTTGCTCGCGGACTTTGGGCCGCAGACCATGCAGGAACTCGAAAACTTATTACCGGTAACCGCAACGGCGACAAACCCACTGGATCACACCAATCTAGTGTGGGCGGATACCGAATCTATTGCCAAAATTTGCGAGACCGTCGCGCGTGATGCAACCGTTGGCCACCTGGTCTACGTACAAGATCTGCCACCGGGGCTCCCCGCAGGGTTGCGCGCTGAATGGGACGCTACCCGCGCTGGTGGGATCGAAGGTGGCCTTCGAGCGCAGGTTCTCACCATGCTGGTGAGTTCGATGCCCGGCCAAGAACCGGCCGATGCAGTCGGCGGCTTAGCCTCCGTCATGAAAGCCATCGCGGCCTTACAACTGCCCGCACCAGATGGGAACCGATTAACAAACATCGCCGAGCACTGCGCTCGCCCCCCAGCACCGTCGAGTCCGCACTACCTGGCCGAGCATCACGCAAAGGAACTACTGCGCAATGCGGGCATTGCCGTTCCTAAGTCTGCGATCGCATCAACCTGCGACGCTGCCGTCTTAGCTGCAGCGGATATCGGGTTTCCCGTCGCGGTAAAGGTTTCAGTACCCGGACTGATCCACAAAAGTGATATCGGCGCCCTTGCTCTTGGCTTGTCAGACTCCCAGGCCGTCACTGATGCTTGTGAACGTCTACTGCGAATTACCGAATTGCCAGCCGATCCGCAATTGCTGATTGAAGCCATGGTCGACCCCGGCCTAGAGATTTTCGTGGCCGCCCACCGTGATGGAGTAGTGCCGTGTGTCGTCATTGGTTTCGGCGGTCTCTGGGCTGAAGTCCTGAGTGAGGTAGCGGTCATTCCTCTGCCGGTCGATGCCGACCGAGTAGTTCTTGAAATCGGTCGCCTTAAAGGCTCGCAATTGCTCACGGGTGAACGTGGTCAAAAGGCCCTCGCGATCGGTGAGTTAGCGCAACTAGTCGTCAAAGTGGCAAATCTTTTTATTGATGAGCAATTAACCCTCATCGAGCTCAATCCGGTGATCGTGGATGTCGCCACCGCGATCGCAGTCGACGCGGTCATTTGCCGGTGAGGAATAACCGTTTCTAGTGGACGTTGACTCAGTCAGTGCCTATGCTTTAGTCATGAGTACCACGAAAACCCTTGCCCCGCTTGACCCGGCCGCATTGGCCAAGACACTAGCCCCATTCGGTGAAAGCCGGATGCTCCCGCCCGAGGCCTACACGTCGGCCGAAGTTTTCGAGTGGGAACGAGCCAACTTCTTCGCCGGTTGGCATTGCGTCGGACGAAGCGCTGACATCTCGGCCGCTGGCATGCAACGCGCTGATCAGGTGGGCGACACCACTGTACTTTTTGTGCGCGGTGAGGACTTGGTCCTGCGGGCATTCGCGAATGTCTGCCGACACCGTGGGCATGAACTTCTCCCATGCGGGGGGTCAACTACCGCTCGCGCAATAACCTGCCCGTACCACTCATGGTCCTACCGGTTGGATGGCGAACTTTTTAGCGCAGCGGGGTATCAAAGCCAGCCGAATTTTGATGCATCCGAGTTTCCGCTGACGGCCCTTCCGGTTCAAGAGTGGCACGGATGGATTTTCCTTGATCCTTCCGGGACTTCCGGCCCACTTGACCTGCACTTGTCAGGATTGGAAGCCAGAGTGAGCGCTTATCAACCCGAGCGCCTTGTCGTGATGGCATCACACGAATACGTAATTGAATCAAATTGGAAGATCATCAACGAGAACTACCAAGAGTGCTACCACTGCAGCTCGATTCACCCGGAACTGTGCCAGGTCAGCTCACCGGAAAGCGGAGAGAACTGGGTCCCCGGACTTGGCGCTTGGGTTGGTGGTTGGCAGGACCTGCGCGAGCACGCAACCACGATGTCACTTGACGGTCACAGTGGCGGGACACCGATTCCCGGTTTGTCACCTACGGAACTGCGTCGCATTGACTATCTGGGCGTGTTCCCCAACTTACTCATCAGCCTGCATCCGGATTACATCATGACCCACCGAGCAATTCCATTGTCGGCGGATCGCACCTGGGTTGAGTGCACGTGGTCATTCCCACCAGAAGCAATTGCCTCACCAACATTTGATCCTGCTTACGCTGTTGATTTCTGGGACATCACAAACCGTGAAGACTGGACGGCCTGTGAATCGGTACAACGTGGACAGTCGTCCGGTTTTGCCAAAGCTGGACCGCTATCCCCAGCCGAAGACGCCATCTATCAATTCATCACGATGGTTGCCCGTGGTTATCTCGGGCAACCGCTATCCCCGCTCAACGCAGCCGAAAAAAGTGCACCACAAACCCATAAGGTTGACCAATGATCAGCGCCCCATTCATCGAATCGGCCCTAGAAATAACAGACCTTGAAGACTGGGGGTTGCTCGCCGAGGCTACCGGCGCCCCGATGCACACATCGGGACACACCATGTGGTCTGGTGACAACAATTCCGAGTCCGGCATCTGGGAATGTACCGCGGGTCCTTCCCACTGGACTTTGGAGCAGAACGAATTTGTTCATATTCTCTCGGGCAGCATGACGGTTACCCCAGATGAAGGTGATTCATTTTTGGCCGGCCCCGGCGTCACCTTCCTCGTACCTGTTGGCTGGAAAGGCACCTGGGAGATTCACGAAACTATCCGCAAGTTGTACGTGCTGTTTTAAACCACGGCCACTGGTTCGACAATTGATCCGGCCGGTACCAAGCGCATAGCGTCGGGACGCAGGTAAACGTTCACTGCTTCCCCGCGGTGGTGGCTACCCGTTGTCTCACTCGGTTTGCGGACCACCAACTCCTGACCCGAGTCCAACCGAACAATCACGTCAGACATTGCACCCAAGTAAATGATGCGCTCCACGGTCGCCGAAATTGCAATTTCGTCTTCGGCTGTCGAGTGCAGATAGATGCGCTCGGGGCGAACTATGAGTGCAGCCGGTCCCGTAGACAGCGACGGACTCATGGTTTCGAGTATTACCGACCCCAATCGAAACGCCATTCGACCAGCAGACCCCGGACCAATGACGTCGACATTAACCACGTTGGCACTGCCGAGAAAGTCTGCTACGTAAGCGGTCTCGGGGGTTTCATAGACCTCCGCCGGTGTGCCTACCTGCTCAACCTTGCCGGCCGCCATAACGGCAATACGATCACTCATGGTCAAGGCTTCTTCTTGGTCGTGTGTGACGTACACAAAAGTAATACCCACGGATTCCTGTAAGGATTTGAGTTCAATTTGCAAGGTCTTGCGGAGTTTGGCGTCCAAGGCTCCCAGCGGTTCATCCAGCAGCAGCACCTTGGGACCGAGTACTAAGGCACGCGCCAAAGCCACTCGCTGTTGTTGTCCACCAGATAATTGCGAGGGCTTGCGACGCGCGTACTCGCCCATGCGCACCAGTTCGAGGGCTTCGCCTACTTTGGTCTTCAGCTCTTGCTTACCGAGTTTGATGTATTTAAGTCCGAACCCAACGTTTTCGGTGACGTTCATGAACGGAAATAAAGCGTAGTTCTGGAAAACCGTGTTGACGGGTCTCTGATTCGCCGGCACCGATGACATCTCAATGCCGTCCAATTTTACGCTCCCAGAAGTGGGCTCCTCGAAGCCCGCGATCATCCGCAGGGTCGACGTCTTTCCGCACCCAGATGGACCCAGTAAGGAGAAGAACTCCCCTGGCGGGATCCCGATGCTAATCCCACGCACTGCTTCAACCATCCCATACGATTTGGTCAGGTCGACCAACTCAACGGCTCCGCCGGCCATATCAGAATTTCTCGCTTGGCGCTGTCGGTTGACCCATTTTTGTGCTCCTTTTCTGAGCCATTCGGCTCCTTGGTTCGCACCCGAAGACAAAACCAAACAATTTGAAAAAAGCAAGTACTAAATGCTGAACGGTCTGTCAGTATAAGTCTCATCACGCAATCCGACAAGGAGTATCAATGCCAAAGTCATCAGGTACCCATCCAACGGACGCCGCCAGAGCCGCCTTGACTCGACGTCGACTACTGCAAACCGCTGCGATTGTCGTGCCCGGGACTTTGGTCCTCGGGGCTTGCGCTCGGGCCACTGACACCACAACAAGTGCGGTGCCCGACTCAACCGCATCCGCATCCGCATCAGCATCGGCATCTCCATCCGCTACCGGACTGCAGATCGCCTCCCCCGAGACTCCGGTCAAGTGGCCGATCGCGCCGGGTAATGAACCGATTGCCGCGGGACTAAAGCCCGAACAGAACAGCGTCTTGCGGCTCTACAACTACGCGGATTACTTGAATCCAGATGTCATAAAGTCCTTTGAAAAAAAGTATGCCGACAGCGGAGTCACGGTCGAGCTGTCAACTTTCAATGACATTCCAGAGGCACTCACCAAGATTCGGAACGCGGGATCAGAATTTGATATTTTCTTCCCAAGTTACGACTCAATCGGGAAGCTGGTTCTCGGCGGACTGGTGCGCCCATTGCAACACAGTTACATCCCGAACATCGTCAATGTCTATCCAGAATTCCAAGACCCATTTTACGATTTAGAATGGCAGTACACCGTCCCGTACACCCTTTACACGACCGGTATTGGCTGGCGCAACGACCTAGTAAAGGAAGACATAGGTGCACTCAAGAACCCTTACGATGTTTTCTGGGACCCGCAGTACCGTGAGCGGCTAGCCGTACTCGACGACTATCGCGAAGTGATCGGCATGACGCTATTGCGCAACGGCGGCACCACTGTGAATACCAACGACGACACCCTTCTTAACGCGGCTCGCGATGCAATGCTTGACATGAATGATGCAACCAAACCCCGCGTAACAATTACTGGTTATACCGACATCCCCGAAGGACGTTTGGACATCTCACAAGCGTGGTCAGGTGACCTGATCACTGGCAGCGCGTACTACCTACCCCAAGGTGTCTCGTCGGATCAATTGAGTTATTGGTTCCCACGAGACGGAAAAGGAGTGGTAAATAACGACATCGCTGTGCTACTCAAAGGCGGCCAAAGCCCAGTTCTGGCCCACCTATTCATGAATCACCTACTTGATTCCACAACCGCTATGAACAACTTCATGTTTACCGGCTACCAGCCGCCCCAGATTACAATCAGTCCCGAAAGCCTCATCAGCGACGGGATCATTCCACCAACTTTGAAAGATGCGGTGGTACTTCCGGGATACTTCAAGACCGGTTATCGCAGCCTTGAGTTACCACCAGAAACCAACGCGAAGTATCTCGCCATTTGGCAGCAGTTCAAGGCTGGCTGACCTAGGTGAGCACACGGGCACAGCGGCTCACTTGGCCGATCCTCGGCCTACCGGCCATTGCGTGGATGTTCTTATTTCTCCTGATCCCGTTTTATGTCTTGCTGTGCACCGCATTCGGCTCAGTAGATCCGCTTTTCCAAACTTCGATACCAACCTGGAACCCACTCGAATGGCGCTTCACTCAGGTTTTGATTGTCTATGACCGGCTGTTCGGTCCCGAAAACTTTTATCTTCCAGCCGTTTTGCGCACAATCAGTTTCGTCTCAATCGCCGTGGTGATCAGTCTGATCATCGCCTTTCCGATCGCTTATTTCACTGCTAAATATGCTGGCCGGTATAAGGCACTTGTCCTGACACTGCTCGTCGCACCATTTTTTATCAGTTACATGATGCGCATGCTCGCTTGGGTGAACCTTCTGCAGCGGGACGGAATCGTGAACAATGTCATTTCACTCGGTGGACTTTTGCCAGTTGAAGTCAACTGGCTTTCGGGAAAGTCATACACGGTGGTGATGGGTTTGATCTATGGTTATGTGCCGTACATGATCCTCCCGCTTTTCGCAGCCCTTGACCGGATTAGCCCTAGTTTGCTCGAGGCGGCGCGTGATTTGGGCGCCGGCGGTTTCGACGTTTTCAAGCGAGTGATCTTCCCCCTGAGCATTCCGGGTATCGCCGCGGGCACTTTGTTGATCGCCCTTCCCATGATGGGTGATTACTTCACCACCGACCTGCTATCCGGCTCACCAGAAACCTCAATGATCGGCAATCTGATCAACACCTCCATTTTGGCTCCCGGGCAATCCGGACAGGCGGCAGCACTCATTCTCGTGCTCCTCGTGGTGCTAGCAGCACCGATGATCTGGTACACCCGAAGTACCGTGAGCGCGGAGGCACGTTCATGAGCGCAACTCCGCGGGCCCGTGGGCTAGCCACAATCACGGTCGTGTACCTGCTCTGGGCACTGGTACCGGTAGCCATCGCGGTGCTCTTTTCGTTCAACTCCGGGCGCTCGCGCAGCGTCTGGCAAGGGTTTTCGCTGCGCTGGTACACGTGGGATCCCAACGGGTCGATCTTGAATGACCCCTCACTGCGTGGAGCCCTGATCCATACGGTGCTACTCGCCCTGATCGCGACCACAATAACTGTCCCCTTGGGCGTCGGCTTTGCCCTTGCTCTAGATCGATGGCGTGGTCGAATCCCAACAGGTGCGAATTTCGCAGTACTTCTCTCATTCGTGCTCCCCGAGATCGCCCTTGCCATCGGCCTATTGTTTTTAATAACAACGCTGGCTACTCCATTTGGTCTAGGTACCACCGCCCAAGTCATCGGCTTGGTCACCTTCCAACTTGCCTACCCGGTGGTGATAGTTCGCGCCCGGCTAATGACAATAGGCGCTCAATACGAACAGGCAGCGCGCGATCTCGGGGCCTCAGCGCTCGGCGCCGTCAAACGGGTGCTGATGCCCATGCTCATACCCGCTATCTTGATTAGCGCTGTTTTGGTATTCGCCGATGTCCTTGATAACTTCGTCATCGTTCGATACTTATCATCGGACATGAGCACCGAGACAACTTCCATGCGGATCTACAGCACGGCTAGAGCCGCACCCACGCCAGCGCTTAATGCACTTGCCACCTTGATTCTGGTCGCCTCATTGAGCGCCGTGCTCATCGGTTGGCTGGTGTATCGAAGGTCTGGCAAGAATAACGGCGAAGATGCAAGTCTTGGCTCATTCACCGGAAACCTTTAACCCGTTCACATCCCAAGTAGCCAATTAATTTAGGAGATCTAGTGTCACAGGAGTTGCCCAACAGGGCGCGCGTTGTAATCGTCGGTGGCGGGGTAATCGGCTGTTCAATCGCCTACCACTTGACCAAGCTTGGCGTGAAAGATGTTTTGCTCATTGAGAAAGACCAGCTGACCGCCGGTACTACCTGGCACGCCGCTGGCCTGATCACCAGTGCCGGTTATCACGACGATAGTTCACTTTGGATGGCCCGCTATTCGCGCGACCTATACGAAAAACTTGAAGAAGAGACCGGCCACTCCACCGGTTTTCGACCGGTCGGTCACCTGTCGGTGGCGAATAATCCAGCACGGTATGAAACCCTGCTTCGTGAGCGCGACTTTCAAGTTGGTTATGGCGTGCCCAATGAAATCATTTCCCCACGCGAAGTTAGTGAACTCTTCCCGCTAGCCCGAGTTGACGACTTGCTCGGGGCCTCCTACGTGGTGGATGAAGGCCGCGCCGACCCGGTTGGGGTTGCGACCTCGATGGCCAAGGGCGCGCGCATGGGCGGCGCCACGATCGTGGAAGGAGTCTCCGTCACCGGCTTCACCCGCGACGGACGCCGGATCACCGGCGTAACGACAACCGCGGGAGACGTCGAGGCCGAGACCGTGGTCCTCTGCGCCGGTCTGTGGACTCGGCAGTTGGCCCGAAAAGCCGGAGTGGACGTGCCCCTGCAGGCCGCCGAGCACTACTACCTGCTGACCACTCCCATGGAAGGTGTGCACCGCGACCTGCCAATAATTGAAGATCTCGAGTGCTACGGGTACTTCCGCGAGGAAGGCGCTGGCATGCTTGTTGGATTATTCGAGCCGGTTGCTGCACCGTGGTTCCCCAAGGGCGCCCCGGAGGACTTCGCTTTCGGCACGATCCCACCCGATTGGGAACGGATGACACCCCACCTCGAGAAAGCCATGGCCCGGATCCCGAGCCTTTCCGAAGCCGGAATTCGCACGTTGTTCTGCGGCCCCGAAAGTTTCACCGCGGACGCGCTGCCGCTCCTTGGCCCAGCCCCCGAAGTCGATGGACTCTTTGTTGCGGCCGGGCTGAATTCCGTTGGGATTCTGCTCGGTGGCGGGATCGGAAGTGCAATGGCGAGTTGGATTGTCGATGGCCTTTGCCCGGTTGACATTGCGGCCTTCAGCATTGAACGCGCCCTACCGTTTGAGAACTCACTTCGTTTTCGAACCGAGCGGACCGTGGAACAACTCGGGGTTTTGTTCGGCGACGGTTCCTTCCCCACTTTTCACAATAAGACCGCCCGCGGGATTCGCCGATCACCACTGCATGAAACGTGGGAGAAAGCCGGTGCGTACTTCGGAGTATCCGCCGGGTGGGAGTTCCCCGAGTGGTTCTCCCCCACCGGAGACAACCCCGAAGTGCCGTGGACGTGGGAACGCGGCCATTGGAGTCCGTGGATTGCCAGTGAGCACAAAACCGTGCGCGAGGATGTCGGCGCGATGGACATGACTCTGATGTCGAAATTCCTGGTTCAAGGCCCGCATGCCGCAGCAATCTTGGATCGACTCAGCGGCAACGACGTGGTCGGCGCCGTCGGGCGCGTCGTCTATACCCAGTGGTGCAATGAACGCGGTGGAATCGAAGCCGACCTCACGGTCACTCGCCTGGAAGCCGAAAAGTTCATGGTGGTCGTCTCCGACATCACGCACCGGAGAGTCGAGCGAATGCTCTTAGCTGAGATTCAAGAAAATGAATTCGCCACGGTCACCGACGTCACCGCCGGATTCGTGATCTTGACGGTGCAAGGCCCCAAGTCACGTGAGTTACTTTCGCGAGTCAGCCCGGATGACCTGTCGAACGAGGGGTTCCCCTATTTGACCGGCCGCGAAATTGAAATCGGGTACTCCAGAATTCTGGTGCTGCGGGTCACCTACGTCGGGGAACTCGGCTACGAACTTTACATTCCATCCGACCAGGCGGTATCCGTCTGGCAGAGCCTCGAAGCCGCCGGTCAGGATTTAGGGCTGCGACCCGTCGGGCTCGGCGCCCTGCACGGCCTGCGTTTGGAGAAGGGTTACCGCGACTACGGGATCGATATTGACAACACCGACACACCCATTTCGGCCGGTCTCGCATTCGCCATCGCCTGGGACAAACCCACCGCGTTCCGGGGCAAGGCCGCACTCGAGGCACTGCGGGGTGACCGCACCAGCCGCTTGGTTTGCGTGCTACTGGACTCACCGGAGCCGGTGCTTCACGGCAGCGAACCGGTCCTTAGAGACGGCAACTGGGTTGGCTACCTGCAGGTGGGCGGGTTCGGTCACACACTCGGCGCCTCGGTTGGACTGGCCACGGTCGACAACCCGGACGGGGTCACGTCGACTGGCTGGCCGAAGGCGGCTTCGAAGTGGTTGTTGCCGGGGTGAAGTACTCGGCCCAACTGCAACTGCGTCCGTTCTACGACCCAGATCGCAGCCGGGTGCTGAGTTAGTCCGACGCCCCGCGCAGATCCGCAAGTACCTGTTGGCTTGCGAATCTTCCCGGCGCCCCGATCACGCATCCGCCCGGGTGCGTTCCCGAACCGCACTGGTAGTAACCGTCAATGGGAGTTCGGTACTGACTCCAACCGGGAGCCGGCCGGAAGAAGTACATCTGGGGGGCCAGAAATTCACCACCGTAAATATTGCCTTCACTCAGACCTGTCATCCGCTCGATATCAAGGGGTGTTACGACTTCGCGGTGAAGTACCAGGTCGTTGAACCCCGGGAAGTACGAGTTGATGTGGTTTTGGACGACGTCGCCGAGGTTCGCTCGCTCGGTATCCCAGTCGCTGCCCTTCAACTCATACGGCGTGTACATCACAAAACACGACATGACGTGCTTGCCGGCCGGCGCCATATCGGGGTCGATAAAGGATTGAATACAAGCATCGATGTACGGCTTCTCGCTGTACCAACCGTACTTGGCGGCGTCGAATGCGCGCTCCAAATACTCGATCGAGGACGCGAAATTCACGAACCCTTGGAACTGATCAGTGCGCTCACCAAACCCCGGGTACCGCGGTGGTCCGTCGAGGGCGAAGTTCACCTTTGAAGCCGTGCCCTGGAAACGGAACCGTTGAATATTTTCCACCAGGTCGGTCGGGAGCTCGCGCGGGTCAACCAATTCCATGAACGTGCGACGCGGGTCAAGTGAACTCACGACGATAGGGGCGGTGAACTCCGTGCCGTCGGTCAGCACCACTCCGGTCGCCCGGCCGTCGACAACTTGCACGTGTGACACCGGGGCCTCAAGTTTGATTTCCGCTCCGAACCCTTCCGCCGCGCGCGCCACGACCTGGGTGAATCCGCCGTTGCCACCTTTGTGGAATGACCACGAGCCCATCACGCCGTCGTGCTCTCCCATTGACATGAAAAGAAGGACCAATCCTGATCCTTGGGACATCGGTCCGACTTTTGTTCCGATGATCCCGGATGATGCGAATAAGCCTTTGACGATGTCACTTTCAAAGTAGTCTTCAAGGAAGTCCGCAGCACTACCGGTGAGAAGTCGCACGGTGTCGTGGATAACTTTCTTTTCACCTGAACCAAGATGGGAGAGCAGCCACGCGACATCGGCTCGATCTTGTGGTCCGGTACCAAAAATATCCGGCGGCATTCGATCAAACATCGGTTTGACGAACTGCAGCACCCTCGACATGTCGTACTCGAAATTGTCCATCGCCGCCGCATCAGCTTTCGAATGACGCGAGATCTCCCGAATGTTTGCATCCCGATCCGGGCCGAGCAGCAAGTGGTCACCGTTTTCCATGGGTGCGAACGTGGTGTTCATGTGCAATGGCATAAACCCGTGCTTGACCAGACTCAACTCCTGCACGATCTCCGGGCGGATCAGGCTCAGGCCGTAGGAGAAAGTGGTGAAACTAAACCCCGGATGCATCTCTTCCGTGATCGCCGCACCACCCACGAGATGTCGCCGCTCCAGGATCAAAGTGCGCAGCCCCGACTTCGCCAGGTAGGCCCCGTTGACAAGTCCGTTGTGGCCGCCGCCGACTACGATCGCGTCGTACTGGTTGGTTTGCGTCATGACATCGCCAGCTTTCGGTCGGGGTTATAGAACGGCAAAGCGGTAATCTCCGCGGGAACGGTTCGGTACTCGTGGTTCACCGTCTGCTCAACATGCAGCACGGTTCCGGCGGTTGCCAGTTCCGGTCGCACTCGCGCAATCGCAATGTGGCGCTGCAGCACCGGCGAATACATCAAACTCGTCGCATATCCCGCCCGCTCCCCCGCTTCGTCGTAAATCATCGTTTCCCACGGGACCGGGATTTCATCCATGTGCGGCACCAAGCCGGCATTGGTGAACAGTTCGTTGTACGCCGCCCAATCCAACATGATGCCAACGGTCGTCCAACGCGACGACTTGGTTTCCATCTCACGCAGAATCGCCTTACGACCGATGAACGGCCGACTCGGATCCTCGATGCCCTTGAGCAACCAGCCTAGGCCAAGTTCAATCGGGGTGACTCGTTCCGCGTCGTTGTAGGCGAGCCGACTTGACGTGAACTCAACGCCGATAAGTGGCAGTCCAGCTTCAATGCGCGTCATAGAAAGTGCTTCGTCTCCGAATGGTCGCAGTCCATGGCCGTCACCTGCGGCAATTAACGCGTCGAGGACATCAAGGGCGTCTTGAGCCCCGACCATAATTTCATATCCCAGATCACCAGAGAATCCGGTCCGACTAATAGTGACCGGATGGCCCGCAATTTTGGCCGGGATCAGCCCGAAGTATTTAAGTTCATTTACCTCCGGAGCGAGTATCTCCATGATCACCCGTGACCGGGGTCCCTGCACCGCCAGCACTCCGTACTCGTCGGAAACATCAACGACTTCAACGTCAAGGGAGCCGATCAAGGACTTCAAGTAAAAAAGATTCGCGTCATTTGACGTCAGCATGACCTCGTCACTCGAATGGCGAAAGAGCACACCATCTTCCAACACGTACCCGCCGTCATCACACCAAATTGTGTACTGGGCGCGGCCCGGTTTGCACGTTCTGAAATCACGAGCCATCACCCCACCCAGGAACCGCTCCGCATCACGGCCCCGGATCCAATACTTGTTGAGCGGTGACGCGTCAAAAAAGGCCGCGGCATTGCGAACACCGAAGTACTCATACTTCGAGGACAGGTCGTATTTGGTAGCCGAAAGGTAGCCGGCCCAATGGCTCCACAGCTCGGTGGTGTTCAACTCCGAAAGTCGCGGGTGAAACGGTGTTGTGCGCATCATCGCTCTCCTTAACCAGGCCAACACCTGACCTTAGAGCCTAATTGGACATTTGCGCAATAGCGTCTAACGTATCCGTATGGCCCGAATGACTCCCAATGACCGGCGCGAGGCGATCATTGTGGCCACCTTGGCCGTGATGCAGCGGCAGGGCATCGCCGCCACCACCGTTCGTGACGTCGCCGCCGAACTCGGTGCATCAAGTGGACTCATTCACCATTACATGAGTTCAATGGACGAACTGATCGCCGAAGCATTCGAACGCGCCGCCAGAGCCGACCTGCTAGTCACCACCGACTCCGTTGCCCAATCCCAAGATCCCCTAGAACAACTGCGCTCGTTCTTCGACTCCTATTCCCGCTCCGACGACTCCTCCGGGATGCAGTTGTGGCTGGACGCGTGGTCCGAGGCCGCACGAAGACCAGCACTGCAACAGATCTCACGGCAACTCAACGAAATGTGGCAAGCACTCATCTGCCGGATCATCACCGAAGGTGTACACGCCAACCTAATGAACTGCACCGAACCAGAAGCCGCAGCCTGGCGGATCCTCTCACTCATCGACGGGCTCACCCTGCAGGAAATAGCACACGACAACTCGGTAACCAGTGAACAAGTCACCAACTGGTCCCGTCACGGCGCCGAGATCGAACTCGGATTGTCCCCCGGCACTTTGACGGCACCAACTCTTCCGTGAATGCACCCTCCACAGGCTAGACCCCGTTTTGCTGGTTTAGCCACTAGGAATTTTCTACGCCTCACATCTGAGCATTTTCTTTTGGGAGCAAGTTTCATCCATCACTTCAGCCAATTGCAGCTGGCACATTCACGGAAGTGACTTCAACACCATGCAACTTTTCTGGCAAATATTGGGCTAGAACCATCGATACAACAGGCCATGGAGCAAAGTTATTCCGTCAACCGAGCGTGAAATTGCTCAGAGCCCAAGAAAACTCAAACAATCCCCAAGGCTCATCGTTTACAAATGTTGTCGACTGGATTATGAAACCTCTGAAGCGCCCTCTTCAATGTCAGGCTCGTCGGCTTCGCCTCGTAGTCGAGCGGATGGATTATTAGTAGTTCCGAAATTCGGTGGTGAATTATCATCGGCTTCGTTAGAAAGAATTGAACCGTGTTCCCTTATACCTATAGAAGATTCTTGGTCCGAGGAAATCAAAACTGGCGCAATTGGCATTTTAGGGGCTTTCGGTGTCCATGATTGCAGATTTTGCAACAGCCCCAGGTAAGCACTATCTATCGCATTTACGAATGAACTGACGAATGAGTTGCTTCCGTCTCCCCGCTTGACTCCCATTGAGCTAATGAGGGTAATAGTGAAATTACTAATTTCACGTGAATCGGTTGGTAGTAATTTTTCGGGATGTTCCATTGCCTCACTTAGTAAACAAGCCGCCACCGGTTGCGAAACTCTCTTCACTCGGGTTTCAATGCGAGTACCAGGCGGCGACGACTTTAATTGCCGTAATAGCCAGTTGACTTTCGTGAGCGGACGTCCTTCCCGAGGTGCCTCCACCGTCACCGAACTAAGGATTTGG
>FUWD013430243.1_pt19 | contig 56414 bp, 49 predicted proteins | sample 1063281 | NCBI WGS metagenome assembly FUWD01 (sample SAMEA79048168, study PRJEB19326) | metagenome | biome: marine | reverse complement strand
AAACGCCAACAATATAATACTCCAAGAAAATGGAAGCATGATCATAGGAAGCACAAGTGCATACGAATAATAAAAAATTTTCCATGCAACCATGCTCGTAAGTTCTTTTTTATATTCCTGATTTTGATTTAAAAGTCCCATATTTTTGAAACGTTTTAAACGGACAAAATCTTTTGAAGTAATCCAAGATATCGTGGATAAGCCATAAAAAAACCAAATATAAATATGTTGAAACTGGTGCACCCAATAATGTTTAGCATGTGGAGAGAACCTCAGGAAAAAAGGTGCATTCAAATCATCGTCTGCATCCTCTATATTTGTATATGTATGGTGTAAAACATTGTGCTGTATTTTCCAAACCACTGCATTTCCTCCAATGAGGTTGAATGAATAGCCTAAAAGTGTGTTGATTTTCTTGTTTTTTGAATACGACCCGTGAATTGCGTCATGCATAACGCCCATGCCTATTCCTGCCATTCCCAATCCACTCAGAATATACAAAAGAAAAAGCATCCAAACAGCAGTAACCATTCCAGATGCAAGCAGTATTAATGGCGTAAAAAACAAAGACAACATAATTATCGTTTTCACCACCATGGTTTTATTGGCATTTCGACCTTTATTATGAGTTTTAAAATAGATGTTTACTCTATTTCTTAACGTTTTTGAAAAGTCTGCATTTTTGTCTCTGGAAAATTTTGGATTATCGATAATAGTCTTATTTTTTTATTTGATTTTTATTATGTCTGAAAAATGTTTCTATAGTGAAACAAAACACTTTTTTATTGTTCGAACCTGTACTCTTTTATTAAAGCTTTTGAAACATTCCAAGGTTCATAACGAGATTAACTATTCACAAACTAGAAAACAAAAAAATCTTAAAAAAAGCGCATTCTTAAACTTTAACCTTACAAAGGTAGGTTAATTTATAATTGTTTTTTTATATTCAACCATTGATTTAACTAATTATGGAAGCTTTTGCCTTATTAACTATCTCATTTTTAAATCAAAACTTATTTTAAACACAATTTTATGTAATCTTTTAGCTTTGAAATATGTTTGCTAGAAAAAAAAGTGAATGGTCTATAAGAAGTGAATGGATACCAATTAGAGATCTTATTCAATTCAGATCAATCTTTAAGTGTAAAAAAAATAGCGCTACCTAATTGATTTATGCTATTTAAAATAAGTTTAAGTAGGTGGTTATTGTGTACTTATCTTTCCCAAAATTGCTGGATTTAAATCAAAAATTTTATTTTAAGGACCTATTAAAAAAATACAATTCTTTTTCTAATTCCAAGATGCTGTAAAAAACTATATTCGCGCCATGTGGATATATTTAGGCTTATTAGCTGCGCTTTTTTTAGGATAACAATTTATGCAAGAAACATGCAGTGCAAGGAAATGAAGCTTTTCCTGTCTTATTAGGATCCATTACTTCAGGATTTATATTTTTATTGCCTGTATATATTGGTTCTACCTATTTTCTGAATTCACAAAAGATATGGGTTTTTATATTGCTTTAATTCCTTGGGAAATGCATGGTTTTATCTTTATAAAGTCAATGATAATGGCTGCTTCTTGGGTATTAGCATACCAAGCATTAAAACATTTACCTATTACTATTGTTGCTCCTATACGCTCTGCAGGTCCATTTTTTACATTTCTAGGTGCTATTTTAATTTATAAAGAACAACCTAATTTTTTACAGTGGATTGGGTTCTTTCTCATCATTTTTTCTGTATTATTATATTCTAAAGTAGGAAAAAAGGAAGGCATTCATTTTAAACATAATAAATGGGTATTTGCTATTATTGGCGCTACTTTTTTAGGTGCTTCTAGTGGATTGTACGACAAGTTTTTAATTCAGAATTTAACTTTAAATCCACAAACTTTGTTATTTTGGTTTTGTTTTTATACCGTGCTAATTTTGATTATTCTATTAGCCATCACCTGGTTTCCATATGCAGAGAAAAGAAAAGCTTTTAAATTTCGTTGGTCTATAATAGCGGTAGGTATTTTATTACAAGCAGCAGATTATTTTTATTTCAAAGCTTTACAAGATCCAGAGGCTTTAATAATGTTATTATCTGCAGTAAAAAGAAGTCAGTTAATAATTGCTGTTATTTTTGGTGGAATACTATTTAAAGAAAAAAATAAACGTAAAAAATTAGTTCCTTTGGCAGGAATTATAACTGGAGTATTTTTGATTTTGTTTTCTTCGGGCTCCTAATTTATAGTTTTTCATAAACTTCCAGCATCTCTCCTATCTTTATTTTGACATAAGAGCCTTATCTTTACAGATAGATACTCTAATTATAAAATTTGGAACAAATAAAAAAATACATCGATCAAATAGCCACTATATCTAAAGAAGATTGGGACTTTTTCAAATCTAAACTACACCGCCGAACACTGCCGAAGAAAACTGTTTTCTTGAGAATTAATCAAATAGAGAATCATATTTCTTTTATTGAATCTGGAGTTGTGCGTTTGTTTATCCCTAAAGAAAACCCTGAAAAAGAAATTACTTTTGGTTTTAGTTTTAAAAACCAATTTGTAAGTGCTTATGATTCTTTTCTTACTCAAAAACCTTCATTATATCAATTACAAACATTAACCGAAACTAGTGTCTTAAGCATTACGTATAAAGATTTACAAGTCGTTTATAAGACCACTAAAATTGGTGATCTAATTGGGAGGCTAACTGCAGAACGTCTCTTTTTAATTAAATCTAAGCGAGAACAGAACCTTCTAAACCTTTCAGCAGAAGAGCGTTACTTGAAGTTATTTAAAGAAAGACCAGAGCTTTTAAAAGTAATTCCTCTAAAATATATTAGTTCTTATATTGGTGTTACAGCACAAGCTTTAAGTAGAATAAGAAAACGTTTATAAATTTACTTTTATTGATTTGGGTTCATTGTTTTGTGCTGAATATCAAATTATCTTTGTAAAAAAAATAAATGATTATAATTATATTTGTTTTGTTACTTTGGTATGGAGGTTTGTTTTTTCAATCTTTCTTTTTACACAGATACGCAGCCCATCAAGTTTTTACCATGTCTAAAACTATGGAACGTGTTAGTTTTGTTTTAACTTGGTTTTTTCAAGGTTCTAGTTATTTAAGTGCCTACGGTTACGGTATTATGCACCGCATGCATCATGCGTATACAGATACCGAAAAAGACCCACACTCTCCTTCGCATGACGCCAATTTATTTGCTATGATGTGGAGAACAAAAAGTACGTATCAAGATATTAATGACCAAAATATCGTGGTAGATAAAAAATTCACTAAAAATGTACCACAATGGAAAAGCTTTGACGCCTTTGCAAGTAGTCGTTTTTCTAGAGTTCTTTGGATTAGCTTTTATATTTTATTTTTCACTTATTTTACAACGGCACTGTGGCAATGGGTATTATTACCTGTAGCGCTTATGATGGCGCCAATTCATGGAGTAATTATCAATTGGTTTGGTCATATTTACGGGTATGTAAATTATAAAATGAGTAACACCAGTAAAAACCTTTTTCACTTCGATTTTTTAATGATGGGTGAAGGATATCATAACAACCATCATAAACACGCCACTAGTGCAAATTTTGGTGTAAAATGGCATGAAATTGACATGACCTACCTTGTTATTAAAGTATTAGATTTTATTGGATTGATTAAATTGAAACCTATTTCTATAAAAAAGTGATATTCTTTTTAAAATTTAATGGATTAATTTATGATTTACATCAATTATTTTTATTTAGTTCTCTAGATAAAAAAGTATAAATAAAGGTCAATTCTTCCATAGAACTGTTGTATTCGCTTGCACCGTAATGCCCTTCATTTTTCTGAGACCACAACAGAATAGGATTTTTTTGATTGAGACCGTTTTGTAATTTTCCTGCAAATTTATAAGAGTGATAAGGAGGCACTCTTGTATCATTAGTGCCCGTTATGATTAAGGTAGAAGGGTAATTTATAGACTCATTTATAGTATGAAAAGGTGAATATGAAAGTAAGTTTTTAAACTCTTGTTCTTTTTTAACGGTACCAAATTCACTAGTATTTGTAAAATAAGCGCCTGCTTCTGATTGCTCAAATCGTAAAACATCTAAAACACCTACGTCAATAACGGCGGCTCCAAACAAGTCGGGTCTTTGAACCATTGCAGCTGCAGTAATTAAACCTCCATGTGAGCTTCCTGTAATACCAATTTTTTTAGGTTTTGTATACCTTTCAGCAATTAAATATTCAGCAGCGTGAATGAAATCTAAAATGCCATTTCTCTTCTTTAGATTTCTACCTTCTTGCCACCATTTATAACCAAATTCTCCACCTCCTCTAATATGAACATAGGCAAATGCACCACCATTTTCAATAAATGAAATAATACCAGGGCTAAATGAAGGTTTTGCTATCACACCATAACCACCATATGTTTTTAATAAAAAAGGCGTTGTTCCGTTTCTAGCCAAAGAATCTTTATACACCATAAATATAGGTACTTTTATACCATCATGTGAAGTAAACTTTGTTCGTGTAAATTTATAACTAGAGGCATCAAAAGCAACTGCTTTTTTTCCTAAATATATAAATTCATAGGTAGATAAATCTAATTGGCAAGTTACTGGGGGCACGGAATAAGAAGATAGTCTGAAGGTTAATTCTTTCTTTTCTTTATTATAATATAAACTACTTACTGCTAAACCATCTGGAGTAACCACTTCTCCTAGTACTTTGCCGTTAAAATCTGTAACGGTTAGTAATGATGAGTTTTCCATTTGAAAAGAAGTCACTATTTTTTCATCTGCTATAATGGCACCTGTAAAAACAGTTCCATTGTATGAAGGTGTTATTAATTTCCATTTTGCAGGTTCATTAATCGGGAATTTAATTACATACTTTTTGTTTTTAATTTTTGTACTTGCTACAATCGTATCATTTTTAAAACGATGAAAACTAATATCATATTTTATATCAGTAAACAATGGTGTAAACTCTTTTACATCTTGTTTTGGCCTTAAATAATAATAACTATAATTATTTTTGGAATTATCAGATTTTTTAAGAATATACAGGCTCTGTTTTCCTATACCATACAAACGTAAATCCTCATCTTTAGTATCAACATTAAAGGTTTTGGAATCTTCTTTCTGTTCTGTATTTAATTTGTGATACATTAATTCAGGAAAAGTTCTACTTACTTTTTTTGCATTAAATTTATTTTTAATATAGAAAAAACCCTGACCGTACCAATTAATTTGTGGCGATACAACTTCTGTTAATACTTCTTTAAAAAAATGTCTGTTTTTAATACCCACAATTTTAATTTCTTCCCAATCGCTTCCATTTCTGTTGTATTGATAAGCTAGAAAATGATCGTCGGGGGAAGGAGTTAATTCTGTAAAATTAATACGGTCTTTCGTAGAAATAGAATTAGGTCCTATTAATTTCTGATAACTTGTTTTATTGCCTTTTGTATAGTAAATGCTTAAAGGAGAATTACGACCTGGATACATTAATTGGTAGTAATATTCTTGGTCTTTCTTATTAGCAGTATAGCTATCAAGCTCCATTTGGCTCCAAGTATAAGATTTCATCTTTGACCGAGCGCCTTTAGTTTTTGATATTTTATTTAGATATTTTAAAGATATTTTATTTTGTGTTGCTACCCAATCTTGTACCTCTGGGGTAGCAGTGTTTTCCAACCATTGATAATTATCTGTAATTTCAATATTATGGTACACATCAATTACAGGATTTTTCTTTGTTTTTGGATATTTTAATTGGGCATTTAAGACAATAGTGCTTAATAAAAAAATAGATAGGTGTTGTTTTTTTAATTTTCATCAATTATAAAATTTTTTATTTCAAAAATAGAAATAAGTTTTTTTATTAACAAAGTATTCTATTAAAAGTAAAAAAAATTAAATCACTTTACACTTACCAGTCAATAGGAAAATAATCTTTCAGAAATTTACCACACCAGTGCTTGCCAGTATTAATTCCATCAATTAAAGGATCCATAACTCTAGCGGCACCATCTACAATATCTAAAGGTGGTTGAAAATCATGTACTTCTTCTTTCTTTTTAGAAAGTTCTGCAGGGTCTTCATCTGTAACCCATCCCGTATCAACTGCGTTCATGTAAATGCCAGACTTTGCAAATGTAGATGCAGAGGTATGTGTAAGCATGTTTAAGGCAGCTTTTGCCATATTTGTATGTGGATGTCTATCTACCTTTTTAAATCGGTGAAACTTACCTTCCATCGCGGTAACATTTATGATATGTTTTTTACCCGTATTCTCTTTCATCATTAAATTAGACAATCGATTACACAAAACAAAAGGTGCTACAGCGTTTACTAACTGCACTTCTACCATTTCTGTAGTTTCAATTTCGCCTAACCTTAAACGCCAACTGTTTGTTTTTCTTAAATCTACCTGTTGTAAGTCGGCATCTAATTCACCTTCAGGAAAAACTTCTGCTGTTTGTAAAGAATTGTCAAAACTATATGGAATTTGAGATAAAGCTGCAGAGTTTCTTAAACCAATACCCGGTTCTGGTCCGTGCCATGTAACTGGTAACACGTTATTTTTACTAGTTTTTACTGTAGAAACGCTTAAATTAGAAAGTTCTTCTAAACAAAAAGCATGTTCCTTTAATAAAGTTTGCGCTAACTTTGGTAATTTATCAATAGGTTTCTTTTCATTTTCCATTAAATGAAAATAAAAACCAGAAGGTCTTCTTACTGTTTGTGCGGCATTATTAATTAGAATGTCTAATCGATTGTATTTTTGTTCTATATAATTACAAAAAATTTCTACACTTGGAATGTGCCTTAGATCTAAACCATGTATGTGCAAACGATCTCCCCAATCTTTATAATCTTCTTCCTTAGAGAAACGAATCGCAGAATCTGCAGGGAAACGAGTAGTTGCAACAACCGTGGCGCCAGAACGTAATAACATTAAGGTAATATGATATCCTATTTTTAATCGAGAACCTGTAATTACAGCTACTTGGTCTTTTAAATCAGTGGTTTGAAAACGTTTTGTATAGTTTAAATCGCCACAATCTGAGCACATTGTATCATAGAAATGATGCAACTTTGTAAATACAGCCTTACAAACGTAACAGTTTCGAGGTGATTCCAATTCTTGGGTATTCTCTGAAATTGAAGCCGCAGCTAATAATTTAGGGGCAACAAATAAAGCTGCTTCTCTAGCAGAACGAATTCCAGTAGACTTTCTAGCATGCTTATCGCTCTCTATTTGCTTTCTTTTAGCCGCTTTTTTAGCATCTTTTCTACGTCGTTGAAATTCATCACGATTTGGACGAGATAATTCTCCAGCAACCTTAAAAAGGGCTACTCTTTGTACTTCTGGTATTTCAAAAAGTTGATTGGTATCTTCCAATAACTTCTGAATAGTAGCGATGCAAGATGCTATTTCTTCATTTGTTTTTAACTGGCTCATAGTAGGATAAACTATTTCTTTTTCTTCTTTTTTGAAATGTCTGAAGAGATGGAAGCCGTTTTTGCATTTGCAATATAATTTGCTAAAATCTTATCTACTAACTCTTCTTTTGTTAAATGATGAAAAATTGTTTTAATCTGAGATTTAAAATCTTCTGAAACCGAACGATTGGGCTTTGTTTTAAATATTTTATTTGCCCAAATTAATCCATTACTTTCTTCAATACTTTTTGCATCGGCCTTTTTAAAAGCGTTAAAACGAATGCCTAATGCTTTTTCAAAGTCAGAAATATCTTGTGCTTCTTCTTTTTGAATAATAGTTAAAGACAAACCGCTTGCCCCTGCTCTAGCCGTTCTTCCACTTCTATGCACATATGCATCATACGTGTCTGGTAAGTGGTAATTTACAACATAAGAAAGGTCTTTTACATCAATTCCACGCGCTGCTAAATCTGTAGCCACTAAAATATCAATGTGCCCATCTCTAAATTGCCCCATAATTCGATCTCGAATTCCTTGGGTTAAACTACCATGAATTGCGCCAGAAGAAAATTTATTAATTGCTAAATTTTTAGCTAATTTATTCACTGCTGCTTTTGTTTTACAGAAAATAATACCTCTTTGTCCGGCTTTAGAATTTAAAAAATGCAATAAAACTTCTAATTTTTCAATAGGTGCTACAATTACGTATTGGTGATCAATACCTTGGTGCCCAACACTGGTCATATTAGCTTCAATATGAACTACATGTTTAGACATATAGTTTTGCACTAATTGTTTAATGGTTCCGGGCATAGTAGCCGTAAAAAGTAATGTTCTTCTTGTTTTTGGTATCTCTTTGATAATACTATCTAAACCTTCTTTTAAAGCAGTAACCATTTCATCTGCTTCATCTAATATAAAATAAGCAATTTTAGTAATATCAACAGCTTCTCTTTTTACTAAATCAGCTAACCTTCCTGGAGTAGCTACAATAATATGCGTAGTTTCTTTTAAACGGTCTATCTGCGGTTTAATCGGTATTCCACCACAAATAGTAGCAATCGAAATATTAGGGATATATTTTGCCAATGCTATTAAGTTACTGGCTATTTGCTGACCTAATTCTCTTGTAGGAGCTAGTATTACCGCTTGAATATTTTCATTTTCAATATCAATGAGTTGCAACAAAGGCAAACCAAAAGCAGCTGTTTTTCCAGTTCCTGTTTTTGCTAAAGCAACAACATCTTCTTTTTGATTTAAAATAATAGGAATTACTTTTTCTTGAATTTCTGTTGGAATAGTGATTTTTAAATCGACTAAACTCTGTTGTAATTCTTTATTAATTCTTAAATCTGAAAATTTTTTTGACATTAAAATATTTTTTACAAAGGTAACAACAGTTTTTATGGGTTGCCTTTTTTATATGCAGTATTATTGGGGATTATTATAGCTAGTTTAGATATTGCTTTTATTAAAGAATAATAGGCTTAAATAAAATACTATATTTAAATTTTGAACAAGAAAAAAGCCCAACTTTATAAGCTGGGCTCTTTTTTGAAAATATGTGAATTTAAAATTATATAACTTTTACGTTAACTGCATTTAATCCTTTGTTTCCTTCTTGTAAGTCAAATTCAACTTGGTCACCTTCTCTGATTTCATCTACTAATCCAGAAATGTGAACGAAATGATCTTTATCAACTCCTTCTTCTGTAATAAATCCAAATCCTTTAGACTCATTGAAAAACTTTACTGTACCTTTATTCATCTTATTATAATTTAATTTGTAATATTATTCTGCAAAATTATACTCTTTAAATGAATTAACTACTATAAATTTGTAAAAATATTAACAAATGTTATGTTTCTCCCTAAAAATAAGGCTTTTAGACACCGTAAATTCTAACTTTTTTCTTTTTTAAACGAGAATTATTCAATTTTTCTGCTAGATCAGCAGCTAAAGTTGCCGGAACGGCGACAAAAGCACAGTCTTGTTTTAGCTCTATGTCCCCTAATTGATCTTTTGTTAATTTTCCTTGTTTTATAAATAAACCAGCAATATCACCTTTCGATATTTTATCTTTTCTTCCTCCAGAAATAAATAGTGTTTCCCAAAAAACCGGTTTTCTTTCTGCCTGCTTGGAAATATTCTCTAAGTCTGCATGCTTAATAAAATCTGGTAAACGTTCTTCTTTCCATTTTAAAACATAGGCAGTACCTTTTGCTGAAACTCTAGCTGTTCGACCATTTCTATGAGTAAACTCTTCTACCTCTCTTGGTAATTCATAATGAATTATATATTTCATCTCTGGAACATCAATTCCTCTTGCTGCCAAATCTGTAGCAATTAAAAGTTGGTTGGTACCGTTTCTGAACTTTATTAGAGAACGTTCTCTATCTTTTTGCTCCATTCCGCCACTAAAGCAACCATGCTTAATGTTTTTACTTTCTAAAAAAGTACTCAGATTGTTTATACTATCTTTTAAATTACAAAAAACAATTCCTTGTTGGTTCCCTAAAAAATTTAATAAGTGTAATAATGTGTTTTGCTTGTTCTTTGAAGGAGACAATACAGTTCTTATTTCTAATTTAGAAGTGGTTGCTTTTAAATAGTTTACCGTATTTGGTTGATCTAATCTTACGAAATCAGGAATTTCAACTCCTTGTGTTGCAGATGTTAATATTCTTTTATTTAAAGATATTAATTGATTGATAACACCTCTCATTTCATATTCAAAACCAACCTCTAAAGACTTATCAAACTCATCTAAAATTAATGTTTTAATATGATCCTTAGAAAAACGTTCATTTGCAAAATGATCTGAAATCCTACCTGGTGTTCCTATTAGAATTGCCGGTACGTGTTTTAATTCTATTTTATCCTTAGACATCGGTCTACCTCCATAAACTGCGTTTACTTTATAACCAGATCCCATAGAACGAATAACTTGTTCTATTTGAATTGCTAATTCCCTTGAAGGCACTAAAATTAAAGCTTGTATTTCTTGTATATTCGGATCTAAAAAAGACAACAGTGGTAAGGCAAAAGCAAGTGTTTTCCCTGTTCCTGTTGGAGATAAAAGAATAGTATTTGTATTTTTCTTAATTGTTGCAATAGCTTCCTCTTGCATAGGATTTAACTGACTAATATTCAGCTTTTGTAATATCTCTTCTTGTCCTTTTATATGATTTGCCATCTATTAACTTGTTTCTTTTTATTTAAACTAACGGGCAAAGATACTTAGAGTTGTCTGGTATTGACTATAATTACTAAAAAGATTACTAATTTTGTCTTTCTAAAAAAATAAAAAATAAATGCTGAAACAAAAATTGAACAACTATAATGTAATACTTGCTTCTGGTTCTCCAAGGAGACAACAATTTTTTAGAGATTTAGATATTGATTTTTCAATCCAATTAAAAGAAATTGAAGAAATTTATCCAGAAAATTTAAAAGGTGTAGCAATTACGGACTACCTATCAAATTTAAAATCAGACGCATTTTCTACTTTAAATGATAAAGATTTACTAATTACTTCAGACACTATTGTTTGGCTAGAAGGTAAAGCATTAGGCAAGCCTAAAGATGCAAAAGACGCTTTTACAATGTTAAGAGCTATGTCTGGGAAAAAACATGAAGTAATTACCTCTGTATGTTTAAAGAGTAATTCTTTTCAAAAAATTATTAACGATGTTACAATCGTTACATTTAAAGAACTTTCTGATGATGAGATTTATTATTACATCAATAACTATAAACCTTTTGATAAAGCGGGTGCATATGGAATTCAAGAGTGGATAGGGTTTATTGGCATAGACAAGATAGAAGGTAGCTATTTCAATGTAGTAGGCTTGCCAGTACATAAACTTTATAAAGAACTAATGGACTTGTAAATACGCTATTTATAAGAATAAATAGCAACTTTTGGCACTTTCTCACATTATGTTAAAAAGTCTTGCGTCTATTCTCTCTTTTATTTTCTTTAGAAATAAATAAAAGTTTATTTTTACGCCAAATTAAACAACACAATACTTTACAATATTATAATGAAAAAATACACGTACACAGAAAAAAAGGATACACGTTCAGGTTTTGGAGACGGTTTAACTGAGTTAGGTAGAACAAACCCAAATGTAGTTGCTTTATGTGCTGATTTGATTGGCTCTTTAAAGATGGATCAATTTATAGCAGAAAATCCAGAAAGATTTTTCCAGATTGGTATTGCAGAAGCAAATATGATTGGTATTGCAGCTGGTTTAACAATTGGTGGTAAAATCCCTTTTACAGGAACATTTGCAAACTTTTCTACAGGAAGAGTTTATGATCAAATTCGTCAATCTGTTGCCTACTCGGGTAAAAATGTAAAAATTTGTGCTTCGCATGCAGGAGTTACTTTAGGTGAAGATGGTGCAACCCACCAAATACTAGAAGATATTGGTTTAATGAAAATGTTGCCAGGAATGACTGTAATTAACACTTGTGATTACAACCAAACAAAAGCAGCAACGATTGCAATTGCAGATTTTGATGGTCCAGTTTATTTGCGTTTTGGAAGACCAAAAGTGCCTGTATTTATGCCAACAGATAAACCGTTTGAAATTGGTAAAGGTATTCAGTTAACAGAAGGTACAGATGTAACTATTGTAGCAACTGGGCATTTAGTTTGGGAATCTTTACAAGCTGCCGAACAATTAGAAGCAGAAGGTATTTCTGTAGAAGTAATTAATATTCATACAATTAAGCCTTTAGACGAGGAGATAATTTTAAAATCTGTTGCTAAAACAGGTTGTATTGTTACCGCAGAAGAACATAACAAATTAGGTGGATTAGGTGAAAGCGTTTCTAGAACTTTAGCATTAAACACTCCTACACCTCAAGAATTTGTTGCAACAAATGACACTTTTGGAGAGTCTGGTACACCAGAACAATTGATGGCAAAATATGGTTTAGATGCTGCTGCTGTTTTTAAAGCAGTGAAGAAAGTAATTTCTAGAAAATAAAAACGTTTTACAAATAATCCCTAACAATTAAATTTAAAACTATGAAAAAAGTACTTTTAATGTTGTCTTTTGCTTTGGCATTTAGCCAAACTTCAAAAGCCCAAATAGATTTTGGAGTAAAAGCAGGTTTAAACTATAATTCAGAATCTATTCAAAGTGTAAGTGAAGATGTTTTTACCGGAGCAGAAAGCAAAACTGGTTACCATGCTGGTATTTGGTTGCGTTTTAAACTACCGATAATTGGCTTTTATTTGAGACCAGAATTAGTATACACTAACTTAGAAAATAAAATGCTCTACAAAGGAAGTCAAACAACTTCTTATAACTTCCAAAAAATTGATATTCCTGTCTTGATAGGTAAAAAGTTTTTTGGTATCGGAAATGTTTTTGCAGGACCTTCTTTCCAATACATAATCAACTCAGACTTTAGTCTTAACGATATCTCTAACGTTGATACAGATGGCTTTTCAGTTGGGCTGCAATTTGGGGCAGGTATTGAATTAGGCAATTTAGGAATTGATGTACGTTGGGAAAGAGGATTAAATACGGTAGAATCTACCTTTTTAAACGTGGCAACAAATACAAATGTTACTTTTGATACAAGAGTAAATCAAATTATAGTTGGTTTATCTTATAAGTTATAAAAAGAAATATTACATATTAATAAAAAAAGGCTCTTGATTTCTCAAGAGCCTTTTTTTATTAATTGATAGTTGGATTCAAATAATCGGGAACATTAGGATTACTATTGTCACTAAAATCATTTGTTGGATCACCGTCTCCATTAGCATCTTCCTGTATTGAAGGAACACCATCATTGTCATGGTCTGTATCTTCTACGATCTCTAATAAATCTATATAAAATAACAGATTTGTATCCACTAAACTATTACTGTAATTAAATGCACTACTTGAAGGATAACCTAATCCAGAGGGAATAAATAAAAATCCTTTACCTGTATTTAAATATGTAATTGGTCCATTAAAAACACCACCATTTGAATCTTTCTTTAATTCTCCACTTAAAAAATTTGTAATACCAAACTTCCATCCTTTCACAACAGCGCTTAAAGTAAACCAAATTCCAGTTTCATTAATGTCAAAATTAGCAACTGCAATGTCTGATTCTAAAAAAGCACGTCCAGAATACTTTACAAATACCGAATCCATTACTGTAGGGTTTCCTTTTACAGGAGATGGTTGGCCTTCTTCTATAGTATATACATATAAAGTATGATCGATGTCATTTTCTACAACGCTTATAGATTTTAATTTACTAGTATCGTCAAACAACGAAATTTCTCCAGCAACTAATGTTTTAATTGAGTCTACGGAGACATCATAATAATTATTCTGTAGAAATTTTACTATTGAATCGTTGTCCGTAATGGCTAACTCCTCATAGTTAATATCTAAAAATGGGTTAGCAAAAGTATTATTATCAGCATCACAAGAATACATTAACACAACTCCTATCGAAAGAAGCAAAAAAATATTTTTAATTTTATTCATTATAATCATATAAATTTAAGCGTGCAATTTACCATTTTTATACCTTTGTAAAAAGACAAACATTATATTTTAACTTTTTTTATGAGAATTGATAAATATTTATGGTGCATTCGCGTTTTTAAAACGAGAACAATAGCAACAACAGCCTGTAAAAAGGGGCAAGTTAAGATGGATGCTAAAAGTATAAAACCTTCAAAAGAAATATTTGGTGGTGAAATAATAGTAGTCCGAAAAAATCAGATTAACTATCAAATAAAAGCATTAAGTTTACCAGAGAGCAGAGTTGGTGCTAAATTGGTAGATCAATATAGGAAAGATGTTACACCAAAAGAAGAGTTTGAAAAGACAGAACTTTTAAAATATGCCAAAGATTATTACAGAAAAAAAGGAATTGGTAGACCAACAAAAAAAGACAGAAGAGATATAGACGGCTATCAAGAAGAAACAACAGAAGAGATATGATTGCAGAAAACAATATAATTTTAGACAATACTCAGATAAATCAGAAGATTAAAAGAATAGCCTATCAAATTTATGAAAGTAATAGTTCTGAAAAAGAGGTAATTATTGCCGGTATTGTAGGGAATGGATTCATATTTTCAAAAAAAATAGCAAAAGTTTTAGAAGAAATTTCTACTATTACTGTTACACTTTGTGAAGTTATTATTGATAAGAAAAAACCTTTACAACCAATAACTACCTCTATTGCTGTAAACGATTACAAAAACAAACCATTGGTATTAGTTGATGATGTTTTAAACTCTGGTACAACTTTAATATACGGAATTAAACACTTTTTAGAAGTTCCTTTGAAAAGGTTTAAAACAGCAGTTTTAGTGAATAGGAATCATAAAAAATATCCTGTAAAAGCAGATTTCAAGGGTATTTCATTATCCACATCAATAAAAGAGCACGTGCAAGTAGAGTTTAACGAAACAAATGCAATTGCGTATTTAGTATAATAAAATTCTAATTTCTGTTGTGATTTCTTCTATGGATTTATCCTCAGTATTAAGGGTTATAGAAGCCTGTTCGTAAAAAAACCTTCTTTCAAAAAGATGTTTAGCTACAAACTCTATAAGTTTATCGTTTTCTAATTCAGCGACTAAAGGTCTTTTGTTTTTTTCGGAAGCTAATCTCGCAGCCAGTGTTTTTATACTCGCTTTTATATAAATAGATGATGCTTCAGAATTAAGAATCAATTCCATGTTATTTGAATAACAAGGAGTTCCACCGCCTACAGAAAGTATAAAGCTATCTTTAGAATTTAATATTTCACTTAAATATAAGCTTTCAATTCTTCTAAAATAGATTTCTCCTTTTACTTTAAAAATCTCTAAAATCGAACTCTTTTCCCTCTTCGAGATATAATCATCTAAGTCTATGAATTTCATATTCAGCTTTTTAGAAATCTCTCTACCAATGGTAGATTTTCCTGACGCCATGTAACCTAAGAGTACAATCTTCATTCCTTTTTAATTTTCACAAATATCGCTAAAAAAAAATCATTTTTATACGAATATTTTCAATGATTGATAGTATATTTGCAATCGATTTAAGAGAGACCTGGTAGCTCAGTTGGTAGAGCATCTCCCTTTTAAGGAGAGGGTCCTGGGTTCGAGCCCCAGCCCGGTCACAAAAAGTTAAGCCTACGCTTAACTTTTTTACTTTAAAGTAATTTGCGCACGTGGCGAAATTGGTAGACGCGCAACCTTGAGGGGGTTGTGAACGCAAGTTCGTGGAAGTTCGAGTCTTCTCGTGCGCACTTTTTACTTTTTTACTTCTTTCACAAATAATTAACCATAATATCTAAGATTATTATTATTTTTGTTTATGCAAAAATTAATAATTACGTTGTGCTTTCTTTTCTCTTTAAGCATATTTTCTCAAACAGAAACTTTAACAATTAAAACTTTAAAAGGGCAAATAATTCATGCTGAAAATAAAAAAGTTCTAAGTGCTGCTCATATATTAAACCTTAACACAGTTTCTGGAACTATTACAAACGATTTAGGTTATTTTGAACTATCAACAAGGGTAAATGATACTATTTTAGTTTCCTATTTAGGGTATGAATCAATCAAACTAAAAATAACCAATGATTTACTAAAAGGAAATGAATTAGAAATTGCCTTATATCAAAAATCAGAAAAAATTAGAGAAGTGGTAATCCGCTCAACTAAATTAATTGGAGTTTTAGAAATTGATGTAAAACAAGTACCTGTAGACAGATTTACGCGAATAAAAATAAACGGATTACCTCAGACATATGAAGTTGGGAAGCCTCAAAAGAAAAACTTTTCTTCTCCTATAGCAGCCTTGTTCCAGCCAGTAGATTTTTTATATAATCTTTTTGGTAAAAAACCAAAACAATTAAGAAAATTACAAAAATTAAAGAAAGTAGATAATTTACGTAAAATGCTTGCTGGTAAATTTGATAGAGAAGTAATGATGGAGTATCTAGATATGGATCGACAAGAACTATCTGAATTACTAACAGACTGTAGTTACTCAGATTATTTTATTAAAAAAGCATCAGATTTACAAATGATCGAAGCTATTTTAGATTGCTATGAAAACTACAAAGCTTTAAAGAAAGGTAAAATAGAACGTAATAAAATTCCTGTAAAGGACTAAATATATTTTTTACGGATGCTTTAAATAGCTTATTATGGCCTTCTCTACTTATACATAGGGCCGAAAATACTCTTAAAATTAATTTAGTATTAAATGTTACCATACTGTTTTCCGATATAGAGGTAAACAAAAAAAATCCAGCAAATGCTGGATTTTTTTTCTATCTTTTTTAGAATTCTTATTGATTCCCAAGAATAATTGGCATTCCAGATTTACCAGAACCAATTACCACTACTTTGCTATTTGGAGACTTCGCTAACTCTAAAGTTGCGTCAATTCCTTTTTCTTGTAAAATCTTTTCAGTTAAAGAAGCACTCAAAATTTTGTTTGCAATAGCTTTACCTTCCGCATCAATTCTTTGTCTTTCAGCCTCTTTTTTAGCTTTAGATATTCTAAATTCATATTCCAAAGATTCTTGCTCTTGTTTTAATTTTGTTTCAATTGCAATTCTAATCGTACTTGGTAATTTAACATCTTCGACTAAAACTCTTTTTACTGATAGGAATTGATCTTTTAGAATGATTTGAATTTCATCTAGAATTTCTTGTTCAATTACATCTCTTTTACTAGAATATAATTGCTCAGGTGTATAACGACCAACAACACTTCTTGCCGCTGCATTTATAGCAGGATCTAATAATTCACGTTCGTAATCCTCTCCTTTTGTTTTGATAAGAGATCCTAAGTTAGCGAATTCTGGCTCGTACCAGATTGTTCCGTTTACTTTAACTTCTAATCCATTAACAGAAAGTACATTCATTTCATCTGAAATAGATTGTTGACGTACTTTTCTAATAATCATTTTGTTCCAAGGAGCAACAATTTGAAAGCCTTCACCATATGTTTTCTCTGTATTGATACCATTTCCTAAAGTTTCGAAAAGAACACCGCCTTCACCAGGGCCAATGGTTACTGTTGATTTAGAAAACAAAATTAATGCTACTACTGCAAGCAGTATAAAAAAAACTCCCCCTTTTGGGAATTTTATATCTAATTGATTATTTGCCATTTTTTTTAATATTTTAAGTTCAATCAAATTTACAATAAACTTTAGGAAAGACAAGGTATAAGGTTGCAATCTTAGTAAGAAGGTTTAATAAAATTAAGATTAAATCTTACCATAATATTTTCTAATAAACCATTCTGCAGAAAATAAAGAAATTACAAAAATTAAAAACCAATGACAATCAATCAAATTTTGTTCTTTTAAACTTGACTTCTGAACGGTATAGTATCTTTTATCTTCTAATAATTTCTTACTTAAGCTAGCAACCTCATCTTTAAAAAAGACCTTACCTCCTACTTTTACCGCTAAATTTTTTAACTTTTGAACATTTGAATTTGTAAACTGTTCTTCAATATTATAATCTGTTATTTTAAAACTACCATATTTAATAATATTCTGCCCAACAACTAAAACTTTAAAAATATAATTACCAGAGTCCAAATTCTCTATGGCTATTTGATAAGAATTGTTGATTAGCGAAAACGGTAGCTTTACAACCTTTTTAGTTTCCTTATTTGTAATTGCTATTTCTAAAGAAGCTCTTTCATCAAATTGATAGTTTTTATCTGAATAAAAAGCAGAAATATTAACAATGGTGTTTGCAGGATATAGGTTTTCTGAATTAATTACTAATCGATCTCTTTTCTTTTTTGAAGAAAGATATTGCACTAAGCTTCCTATAAATTGATCAAACTCTTGAAAAGAATTAGAACTTAGAAAGCTTGATGCTCTCCATTTCCAGATTCCTTCTCCAAAAATTACAGCCGTCTTATGCTTATTTTGTTCCAAAACAGCTATTAATGGCTGTTGCAGCTCTAATCCATTTATACTTTGAAGTAAAAGATCTTGATGTTCTTTATAAAAAGTGATAGCACCAAACTTATCTTTTAAAAGTGAAAATTCATTGAAACCAATATCTTTCTGAAGAAAAGTTAAAAAAGAAGGATTGTAAACTGCTCCGTAATTTTCCGTTTGATTGATTGCCTTTTTTGTAAAACCTATTTGTTGTTTGTTTATAAAATTCCAATCTGAATCTTCACCTGTAACTACTAGTGAATTTAAATTAAACTGTTTAATTTTATTCAAAACAGACTTAAATAGATTATTCGGTTGATATAGTATAATTAATTGAAAATCAGTTAATTTACCTTTAAATTTATTAATAATAGAAATCTCTAAAGAACGCTGTTTATTACTTTCTATTGCCTTTTTAATTGCACCGATATCTGGATGTAAAACAGATGTAAGAAGCAGCACTTTTGTTTGCTCATCAATGACTTCTACCGAGAAGTTTTTAGTATTATTATTGGTGTTTTTTTCACCTTTTATTTTCTGGATTTTTGCCGTATAATAATTATTTCCTTCCTTTACAGATGTTAGATTGGTAGTAATTATTTGAGAGTTATCGCTTTTAGAAAATTGAAGGTTCTTTGAGAATACTTTTTTATCATTGTTAAAAATTATAAACTTTGTTTTTACATTTTCATCTCCATCATAATTTAAGAGAATCTCAACAGGGAATTTATTTTTTATATAACTGTATTTATTTACATTTACTTGACTTATTTTCAAGTCCTTATAGTTTGCAGTATCTCCAAAAACAATAGGGTAAATTGTTTGCGTAGAGTTTGTATATTCATATGCACTGCCTATTGTTTGGTTACCATCTGTGAGCAATAAAATAGGTGCATTTTTACCGTTATTTAAATTATTTAAATCGCTAATTGCCTTGTGAATATTGGTCGATTTTCCTTTAAAAGACAAACTATCAGAAACCGCTAAAGCTTTACTAAATATAAAATCTTCAAAATTGAACTTAGCAGATAGATCCTTATTGTTTTTAAGTTTACTAATAAAGTCAATTACATTTTGTTGTTCATTAAAAAAAGAAATAGATTTAGAATTATCAACTAAAATTGACAAGGTTGGCTTGCTATTTTCTAAGGTTGTTGTTGTAATCTTCGGATTAATTATTAACAATAATAATAAAAATAAAGAAATTGATTTAAGTATAAAAAGTAAAGTACCCTTTTTAGCTTTTGTTTTTACTTTATATAAATATTGAAAATAAGCAACAGCAATACTTGCGAAAAACGCTATTAGAATATATAAAATGATTATTGATTGCAATTATTTTCTTTTTGTGAAAGATATAAAGAACTATCTAAAAAAAGAAAACCTGTAACGTTAAATTGTTACAGGTTAGTATTATTTAAAAATTATGAATAACTAAGTTAACATTCCACCGTCTACAGAAAGAGTTTGCCCTGTTATGTAAGTACTCATATCAGAAGCCAAAAATACACATGCATTAGCAATATCTATAGGCTGCCCTCCTCTTTTTAATGGAATTCCGTCTCGCCAAGATTGCACAGTTGCTTCATCTAATTTTGAAGTCATTTCTGTTTCTATAAAACCAGGAGCAATTACATTACTTCTAATATTTCTAGAACCTAACTCTAAAGCTACAGATTTAGAAAAACCAACAATACCAGCTTTTGATGCTGCATAGTTAGATTGCCCTGCATTTCCTTTTAATCCAACAACTGAACTCATATTTATAATAGATCCTGATCTTTGCTTCATCATAGGTCTAATAACAGCCTTTGTTAGATTAAAAACAGATTTTAAATTTACTTCAATTACTTTATCGAAATCATCTTCAGAAATACGCATTAATAGATTGTCTTTTGTAATACCTGCGTTATTTACAAGAATATCAATAGCACCAAATTCTTTATGAACTTCTTTTGCTAATTCTTGGGCTGCATCAAAGTTTGCTGCATTCGATTGGTATCCTTTTGCATCTACTCCATAGGATTTTAATTCTTCTTCTAAAGCATTCGCTGCGTCTACAGAAGCACTATAAGTAAATGCTACATTAGCACCTTGCTTTGCAAATTCAACTGCAATTCCCCTACCAATTCCTCTTGTAGCACCAGTAATTATTGCAGATTTATTTTCTAATAATTTCATATTGTAGTATTTATTTACTTTTCAAATATAAATAAGAAATTCCCGTTTTCACGGGAATTTCTTAATATTGTGCTCGCTTTTTTTATAAAGCCTTATTTTTTTTCTAAAACCTTAGCAACCATTTCTCCAATTTTTGCTGGTGAACTCACAACGTGAACTCCGTTTTCTGCTAAAATTTTCATTTTTGCTTGTGCTGTATCATCGGCGCCGCCAACAATTGCTCCTGCATGGCCCATCGTTCTTCCTGCGGGTGCAGTTTGTCCTGCTATAAAACCAACAACTGGCTTTCTGTTGCCATCTGCTCTGATCCATTGTGCTGCCTCTGCTTCTAGGTTACCCCCAATTTCACCAATCATAACAATTGCTTCAGTTTCATCATCATTCATTAATAACTCTACAGCTTCTTTTGTTGTAGTTCCAATAATAGGATCTCCCCCAATACCAATTGCAGTAGTTATACCGTAGCCCTGTTTTACTACTTGATCTGCAGCTTCATATGTCAAAGTTCCTGATTTAGAAACAATTCCTACCTTACCTTTTTTGAAAATAAAACCTGGCATAATACCAACTTTAGCTTCATCTGGAGTAATTACCCCTGGACAGTTAGGCCCCACTAATCTACAGTCTTTGTTATCTATATACGCTTTTACTTTTACCATATCTGCCGTAGGAATCCCTTCAGTAATACAAATGATTACTTTTATTCCGGCATCTGCAGATTCCATAATTGCATCTGCAGCAAAAGCTGGGGGTACAAATATAATAGAAGTATCTGCTCCTACTTTTTCTACAGACTCTAATACTGTATTAAAAACTGGTTTCCCTAAGTGCTCTTGTCCTCCTTTACCTGGAGTTACTCCTCCAACAACATTCGTTCCATAATCAATCATTTGACCTGCATGAAAAGTACCTTCACTACCTGTAAAACCTTGAACTATAATCTTTGAATTCTTATTTACTAAAACACTCATTAATTTGATATTTTATTTTATGTGGCAAAAATAGCTTTTTGATTGTTTTTAAAAAAATTTTTTAAGAGTTCTTTCTCTCTTTCAAAAAACGTTTTATTCCTGCCATTTCTTTTAATTTTTCTCTAGACTCAGAAACGGGTGTTCCGAAATAACTTTTCCCACCAGCTACAGATTTTGTTACCCCAGTTTGACCAAGAATAATGGCTCCTTTTCCTATTGTAATTCCACTATTTGTGCCAACCTGTCCCCAAATAGTTACCTTATCTTCTATAACCACACAACCCGCAATACCGGTTTGCGAAGCGATTAAACATTTTTTACCAATTACTGTATCATGACCAACTTGCACCTGATTATCAATTTTTGTACCTTCTCCAATAGTCGTGTCTCCTGTAACACCTCTATCAATAGTGCAAGAAGCACCTAGATCTACATTATCTTTTATAACAACTCTACCTCCAGAAATCAATTTATCATAACCTATTATTCTATTTTTGTAATAAAAAGCATCTGCGCCTAAAACAGTATTTGCTTGTATTGTTACATTATTTCCAATTTCGGTATTGTCATAAATAGTGACATTGGGATGAATTAAACAATTACTACCAATAGTAACATTATTTCCAATAAATACATTGGGTTGAATAATTGTTCCTTGACCAATTAGTGCAGAGTCAGATATACTTTGTCTAGAGGCTATAAACGGATTAAAATGTTTTGTTATTTTATTAAAATCTCTAAAAGGGTCTTCTGAAATTAATAAAGATTTTCCTTCTGGGCATACTACTTCTTTATTAATTATAATTGTAGTTGCTGCAGAGTTTAATGCTTTATCGTAATATTTTGGATGATCTACAAAAACAATATCTCCTTTTTCAACGACATGAATTTCGTTGATACCAAAAATTTCAAAGTTTTTATCACCAACAAATTCAGCATTAATTAATAATGCGATATCGCCAAGGATTTGTGGATTTTTAAATTTCATTAGTAACTATAAGTTGCTTTATTTTACTTTTGGCTATTAGCGAAACTCTAATAGTTATAAATAAATAGCAATTTTTACTCTTTAATTCGTTCTTGATAAGTTCCTTTTGTAGTTTCTACTTTAATTTTATCACCTTCGTTTATGAATAAAGGTACATTGACAATGGCACCACTTTCCATAGTAGCTGGCTTTGTAGCGTTTGTTGCTGTATTTCCTTTTACACCTGGCTCTGTATGTGTTACCTCTAAAACAACACTTGCTGGTAAATCTACAGATAAAGGCATTTCATCTTCAGAGTTAATAATTATAGTTACAATTTCTCCCTCTTTCATTAGTGATGGAGAATCTAGAGCTGATTTCTGTAGTTGAATTTGAGAATAATCTTTTTCATTCATAAAATGATAGGTATCACCTTCATTATATAAATACTGAAATTTATGGGTTTCTACGCGAATGTCCTCAATTTTTCTTCCTGCAGGAAATGTATTGTCCACCACTTTTCCATTAGTAACACTTTTCAGTTTTGTTCTAACAAAAGCAGGACCTTTTCCTGGTTTTACATGTAAAAACTCTATTACCTTGTATATATCATTATTGTATTTTATACACAATCCGTTTCTAATATCTGATGTTGTTGCCATTTCTAGTGTTTCTGTTTTAGTATAATACTTTTATTATTATTCTTTAATTTGTTCCTTTATCTAGTTAGAATTATAGTATCCTTTCATAATTCCTCTATGCGAATCTTTTATAAATTGAATAATTTCATCTCTTTCTGTTGTTGCCTCCATTTCAGCCTCGATAATATCTATGGCTTGCGTGTTATTGTAATTTTTTTGAAATAAAATTCTATAGATATTCTGAATTTCTGTTATCTTTTCTGTTTTATAACCGCGTCTTCTTAAACCTACCGAGTTAATACCAACAAAAGATAAAGGCTCACGTGCTGCTTTTACGTAAGGTGGAACATCTTTTCTGACTAAAGACCCTCCCGTTACAAATGCATGTTTCCCAACAGAAGCAAATTGATGTATTGCAACCATACCTGCTAAAACTACATTATCTCCAACAGTTACATGTCCTGCAAGCGTTGTGTTATTTGAAAAAACACAATTATCGCCAACAAAAGAATCATGTGCAATATGACAATACGCCATAATTAAACAATTGTCACCAATTTTAGTCTTCATTCTATCTGAAGTCCCTCTATTTATAGTAACACATTCTCTAATAGTTACATTATCTCCAATTTCTACAGTAGTTTCTTCATCATCAAATTTTAAATCTTGAGGAATTCCAGAGATTACTGCGCCCGGAAAAATTCTACAGTTTTTTCCAATTCTAGCACCTTCCATAATCGTAACGTTAGAACCAATCCAAGTTCCAGAACCAATTATTACATTATTATGAATTGTAGTAAAAGGTTCTATTACTACGTTTCGTGCTATTTTTGCTTGCGGATGTACATACGCTAATGGTTGATTCATATTTTTTATTTTCTAGCAATTTGAGCCATTAATTCTGCTTCTGCCACTAATTTACCATTTGCATAAGCATATGATTGCATGTGGCAAATTCCTCTTCTTATCGGTGTAATTAGCTCACATTTAAAGATAACAGTGTCTCCAGGTAATACTTTTTGTTTGAATTTTACTTTGTCCATTTTCATGAAATAAGTTAAATAATTTTCCGGATCAGGAACTGTATTTAAAACTAATACTCCACCACATTGTGCCATAGCTTCAACTTGTAAAACACCGGGCATAACGGGTGCTCCTGGAAAATGTCCTACAAAGAAATCTTCATTCATTGTAACATTTTTCATTCCTACTACGTGTTTATCGGAAAGCTCTAAAATTCTATCTACCAATAAAAAAGGAGGTCTGTGAGGTAAAATTTCCATGATCTGATGAATATCCAATAAAGGAGGTAAATTCAAATCATAGGTTGGTACATTATTTCGTTTTTCTGCTTTGATAATTTTTGCAAGTTTCTTTGCAAATAATGTATTTATTTGGTGTCCTGGTTTGTTCGCAATTATTTTTCCTTTAATACGAGTTCCTACCAAGGCTAAGTCTCCAATAACATCTAATAATTTATGTCTTGCAGCTTCGTTTGCCCAATGCAACGTTAAATTGTCCAAAATCCCATTAGACTTGACAGAGATTTCATCTTTATTAAAAGCTTTTTTTAATTTTTTCATCGTACTATCAGATAATTCTGAATCTACGTATACAATGGCATTATTTAAATCTCCTCCTTTAATTAAGTCGTTTTCTAATAGCATTTCAATTTCATGTAAAAAACTGAAAGTTCTTGCGTCTGCAATTTCTTCTTTAAAATCAGATATTTTATCTAAAGTAGCATTTTGTGTACCTAATATTTTAGTGCCAAAATCTACCATGGTAGTTATTTGATATTCATCCGAAGGCATTAGAATAATTTCACTTCCAGACTTTTCATCCTTATATGAAATAATTTCTTTTACCACATATTCTTCCACAAAGGCATCTTGTTCTTTGATCCCTGCTTCTTCTAAAGCAGCCACAAAAAACTTAGAAGAACCGTCCATAATTGGTGGTTCTGAAGCATCTATTTCAATTAATAAATTATCTATACCTAAACCAACAGCCGCCGCTAAAACATGCTCTGATGTTTGAATTAGCACTCCGTTTTTCTCTAGATTTGTTCCTCTTTGAGTATTTGTAACATATTCTGCTCTTGCTTCTATAACAGGACAGTCTTCTAAATCTATTCTACTAAAGGCAAAACCATGATTTATAGGCGCAGGTTTTAAAGTCATGTTTACAGTATTACCTGTGTGCAATCCTACACCAGATAAACGAACCTCTTTTTGTATTGAATTTTGTTTCTTACTCATTATTTTTTGATTTGAGTTTTCAAATCTTTTTCTAGTTGATTGATCTTTGATACTACTTTTGGTAAATTTTTAAAATACACATAACTCTTATTAAAGTCTCTTGCGTTTATAGCAGGAGTTCCGTGCACCATCTGGTTATCTCTTAAATTTTTAGTAACACCCGTTTGACCTAAGATTTTTACATTATCTCCAATTTTTAGATGACCTGCAATACCTACCTGTCCACCAATCATGCAGTTTTGCCCTATTTTAGTAGAACCGGCAACACCTGTCTGAGAGGCGATTACAGTATTTTCACCTATTTCTACGTTGTGTGCAATTTGAATTTGATTATCTAATTTAACGCCTTTTCTAATAATAGTGGCACCTAAAGTTGCTCTATCTATTGTGCATGCAGCCCCAATATCTACATTATCTTCTATAATAACATTCCCTATTTGAGGAATTGCTTTAAACTCTCCGTTTTCGTTAGGAGCAAAACCAAAACCGTCTGCACCAATAACAGCACCTGAATGCACTTTACAGTTTTCTCCAATTTTAGTATCTGCATATATTTTTACTCCTGAAAAAATAACGGTATTATCTCCAATTATTGAATTGTCTCCAATATTAGTATTTGGATAGATTTTTACATTATTTCCTATTTTTACATTTTCTCCTATGTAAACAAATGCACCAATGTATTCATTTTCTCCTATTTCAGCAGAAACAGCAATAAAATTTGGTTGTTCTCTTCCTGATTTATTATTTTTAACTTCATTATAAAATTCTAATAATTTAGAAAAGGACTTGTAAGCATCATCTACTTTAATTAATGTTGTTTTCACTTCTTTCTCTAAAACCAAACTCTTATTTACAATAGCTACTGATGCATTTGTCGTGTATAAATATGAATTATATTTAGGGTTCGACAAAAAAGTTAAAGATCCTTTTTCACCTTCTTCAATTTTAGAAAGTTTAGAAACTTCTACTTCAGGGTTGCCTATTACATCTCCTTCTAGAATATCCGCTATTTGTTGTGCTTTAAATTTCATCAATGGCAAAAATATAAAAATAATACCGTTTAGTCTAATCTCACGATTACTTAGGGTAACAAATAAAATGTTTTACAACAGGTATTGTAAGTGCCTGCAAGTTTAATTGGTCAGATGCTTTAGCAATATCTTCTAAATTCCCTTTTTTAGTTAAGATAAAAACTGGGGCTTTTAAATTATAAGCTTGATTACTTATCTTCTGTTGAAATACAAAATAATCAACCTCTTTATTGGAAAGGTGTAACTGTTTCATTGCTTTTTCTCTTTTTCTATTAAAATAATTTTCTGAAAATGTATCTTGTTGCATTTCTATTTTTAATAATTTTCTATCTACAATCATTGAAGATAATAAAGATAAAACACAGTCTTCATGATGCACCCATTCTTTAACAGCAGACAAAACATCATAATCATCTAGTTTGGAGAACAGTTCTAATGTTTCTTCTGTAAAATTATTTTCAGAAATTTGATTGTACAAGAAGTACTTTAAAGCCGAGCTACAATATAAATAAGTTCCTTTTTCTGCAAGCTCTTTAGCTCTTTTTAAAACATTTACTAAAATATTTTCAGCAACCAAACCTGTTTTATGCAAATAGACCTGCCAATACATTAATCTTCGTGCAATTATAAATTTTTCTACAGAATAGATTCCCTTTTGTTCAATAACTAGTTGATCATCTTTTACATTCATCATTGCAATTAATCTATCTGATGAAATATTTCCTTCTGTTACACCTGTATAAAAACTATCTCTTTTTAAATAATCTAGTCTATCTATGTCTAATTGGCTAGATATAAGTTGATATAAAAATTTTCTCGGATTTTTACCTTCAAAAATTTCTATTGCTAAATCTAATTTTCCATCAAATTCTTCATTTAACTTCTTCATGAATTTTAAAGAAACCTCCTCATGACTAATACCACTAACAATGCTATTTTCTAAAGCATGTGAGAATGCTCCGTGACCTATGTCATGCAATAATATAGCCAAACACAATGCATTTTTCTCTTCATCAGAAATTTCAACTTGCTTAAAACGTAACACATTTATGGCTTTTTGCATTAAATGCATACAACCTATGGCATGATGAAAACGAGTGTGATTTGCACCTGGATAAACTAAATTAGAAAAGCCCATTTGTGTAATCCTTCTTAAACGCTGAAAATAGGGATGTTCTATGATATCAAAAATTAAAGAATTTGGTATTTGTATAAAACCGTAGATAGGATCATTTAAGATTTTAAGTTTATTCGGTGTTTTTTCTTTCAAAGGTATTCTGATTTTCAATCTATAATTGCAAAATACGATATTTCTAGAGACAATTTCATATATTTATAAATGATAATTTTAAATAACTATAAAAAAATAAATTTGGCAATATTTTATCATATTGTTACGTCATTAAAAGCAACAATACATTAATTTTAACGTTGGATAAATAAAAAAATAGATGAGCATACAAATTTTATGGGTGGATGATGAAATTGAATTATTAAGACCGCATATTATATTTTTAGAACGCAAAAATTATAAAGTTACAACTTGCACTAATGGTGCTGATGCCATTAACTTGGTAGACGAAACAAATTTTGATATTGTTTTTTTAGATGAAAATATGCCAGGTTTAAATGGTTTAGAAACACTTTCAGAAATTAAACAAAAACAAGCCAACTTACCTGTAGTAATGATTACTAAAAGTGAAGAGGAATATATTATGGAAGAGGCTATTGGATCTAAAATAGCTGACTATTTAATAAAACCTGTAAATCCTAGTCAAATTTTATTAAGCTTAAAGAAGAACCTAGATCACTCTAGGTTAGTTACTGAAAAAACCACTTCTAATTATCAACAAGAATTCAGAAAAATTGCTATGGATTTGGCGATGGTAAATTCCTATGAGGAATGGATTGAATTGTATAAAAAATTAGTGCATTGGGAATTAGAATTAGAAAATATTAGTGACCCAGGAATGTTGGGTATTTTAGAAAGTCAAAAACAAGAGGCAAATACACAGTTTTTTAAATTTATAAAAAAGAATTATGAAGATTACCTAACTGCGCATGACAAGCCAACATTTTCACATACTTTATTTAAAGATTTTGTAGTACCAGAATTAAAAAAAGGTCAAAGTGTTTTATTTGTAGTAATAGATAATTTACGATATGATCAATATAGAATCTTAGAGCCATTAATTAACAACCACTACAAAAAAGAAGAAGAAAACGCATATTTTTCAATTTTACCAACAGCTACTCAATATGCTAGAAATGCCATTTTCTCAGGGTTGATGCCCTCTGAGATGGAAAAAAGACACCCGCAGTTATGGAAAAATGATACTGATGAGGGCGGTATGAACTTATTTGAAAGTGATTTTTTATCGGCACAGATAAAGCGTTTAAGTTTAGATTTGAAGCACGAATACTATAAGATTACCACATTAAAAAGCGGAAAAGAACTTGCTGATAACTATAATGGAACAAAACAAAATGATTTAACTGCTGTGGTTTATAATTTTGTAGACATGCTATCTCACTCTAAAACAGAAATGGAAGTAATTAAAGAATTAGCGGGAGACGATAAAGCATATCGATCTTTAACGTTAAGCTGGTTTAAGAATTCTGCCTTATTTGAAATTATACAAAAAGCACAAGGTTTAGGTCAGAAATTAATTATCACTACAGATCATGGAACTATTAATTGTAAAAATCCAACAAAAGTAATTGGAGATAAGAATATTAGTTCTAATCTGCGTTACAAAACAGGTAGAAGTTTATCCTATGAAGAGAAAGATGTGTATGCTGTAAGAAACCCTAAAGACATTTTCTTACCAACTATCGCTATGAATAGTCCATTTATTTTCGCAAAGGAAGATTTATTTTTTGCGTATCCTAATAATTTCAATCATTTTGTGAAATATTTTAAAAACACGTATCAACATGGTGGTGTATCCTTAGAGGAAATGATCATTCCTTGCGCTGTTTACAGTCCTAAGTAATTCTTTATAAGTTGGGTGATTTAGTAAATTAAAACATTTAAATACTATTACAATATTAATTTAAAAATTAAACCTCACAAGTTTCATAAATTTGTGAGGTTTCTTACTTTAGCCAAATGAATAAAAACTATTCTTTAGAAAGTTTATCTGAAATAGCTTCAGAAATAATTGCCTCAGCAAAGAATAAAACAGTATTGTTTTATGGGGAAATGGGTGTTGGTAAAACAACACTTATCAAAGAAATTTGTATTCAATTAAAAGTTATTGATACCGTCTCCTCTCCCACTTTTTCTTTAGTTAATGAATATAAAACATCAAAAGAAACTTCTGTTTTTCATTTTGATTTTTATAGAATTACAAAGGAGGAAGAAGCTCTTGACATAGGAATTGAAGAGTATTTATATGATAATAGTTGGTGTTTAATAGAATGGCCACAAAATGTGGAAAATTTACTACCTTTAGAATCTGTTCAAATTCATTTATCTATTTTAGATAATGGAAAACGTAACGTGCAATTAAAATAATTAAATTATGAGTTCATTCTCTCCATTTAGTAAAGAAGAATTACTACCCCAAGAAGAAATGTTAGAAATACAAAAGAGAAAAGGAGAACTCTTTATCGGTTTGCCCAAAGAAACTCATTTAGGTGAAAAACGTGTTTGTTTATCTCCGGATGCTGTTGGTGCTTTATCTGCTAATGGGCATAGAATTGTTATTGAAACAGGTGCTGGAGATGGTGCTAATTTTACAGACAAGGAATATTCTGATGCAGGTGCAAAAATTTCTTACAATGTAGAAGAAGCTTTTAAATGTAATATTGTTTTAAAAGTTGCTCCTCCAACAGAGAATGAAATTGAATATATTAATCCCAAAACAATTCTTATTTCTTCGTTACAATTAAAAACACAATCTAAAATATATTTTGAATGCCTAGCAAAAAAGAAAATTACTGCCATTGCATTCGATTATATAAAAGATGAACATGAAACCTATCCAATTGTAAAATCTTTAAGTGAAATTGCAGGAACTGCATCTATATTAATTGCGGGTGAATTAATGAGCGGCGTTAATAAAGGAAATGGTTTATTACTTGGAAATATTGGAGGAGTTCCTCCAACAAGTGTTGTAATCTTTGGTGCAGGTACCGTTGGCGAATATGCAGCTAAAACTGCAATTGGTTTGGGTGCAAGGGTAAAGGTTTTTGACAATTCTATTAGCAAATTAAGAAAATTACAAGATTGTTTGCATGCACCAATTTACACATCTACGTTGCAACCTAAATCTATTTTAAAAGCACTTATGCGATGTGATGTGGCAATAGGCGCCATTAGAGGTAAAAACAGATCTCCTATTTGTGCTACAGAAGAAATGGTTGAAAAGATGAAAGAGGGTGCAATTATTGTAGATGTAAGTATTGATAGAGGTGGTTGTTTTGAAACTTCTAACGTAACCACGCATAGTAAGCCTACTTTTGTAAAACATGGTGTAATTCATTACTGTGTTCCTAATATTCCGGCACGTTATGCGAGGACTGCATCCGTTTCTATTAGTAATATATTTACTCCTTATTTACTGAATATTGCAGAAGAAGGTGGTTTTGAAAATACTGCTAGGTTTGATAAAAGTTTACGAAATGGAATGTATTTTTATCACGGAATTTTAACTAATAAAACAGTTGCAGATTGGTTTAACCTACCTTTTAGAGATATTAATTTGTTAATTCTTTAATATTTTTAGCCTAAAAATACTTATATTTAAAACAGATTTTTTTAAATAAATATCTGTAAAATAACTTTGAATTTACATTCTTATAGTTATTCATTTTGCATAAATTTGTACCTCAAAATTTTAGTATGTTAGTAAAACGAATTTTTTATTATTTAGTAGGTCTATCCTTAGGTTCTATTGCTGTTTATTTCTTCTGGCAAAAGAAAAACGCTACGTTTGATTACGGTATGGATTCTAGAACACTAAAAACTATTAGAATTAAAAAACGTTTATTTTCTGACAATGCAAAAATTACAATGCAAAAATTTGATATCGATACTTTGAAAATATCTACAATATTGCACAATGGTGATGTAGATTTTGGAAAAGGAAAGCCAAGACAAACTCCTTGCGCAGAATATTATGTTACTGGAAACAACGAGTTAGAAAATATAAGTTTATTAATTAAGCGTTGTGATTCTTCAGCTACCATTGAAAAGATTATTGTTGAATAAAATATAATTTTCTTTTGTCACTATGAATTCAGAAATTTTATTTTAAGTTTTGTTGGTAGTGCGCCTCTATTTTATCTACATTCTTAATTGTTTTTTTTACCCAATCAAAATATAAAACTTCTTTTTCTTCCTTTGATAATTTCCAATCACACTCAGAATTTCGAAGTTTTGTGGTAACATCTTGTAATATGATTGCTGCAGCAACCGATATATTTAAACTTTCGGTAAAACCGACCATTGGAATTTTTAAGAATCCGTCTGCATTCTCAATTACGTAATCTGAAACTCCCTCAGCCTCTACACCAAATACAAATGCAGTCTTTCTTGATACATCAAAATCTTGCAACAAACAAGAATCATTATGTGGGGTTGTTGCTACTATTTGGTACCCTGCCTTTTTAAGACCATCTAAGCAAGTTTTTGTATTATCACCATCGTTTCTATATCTAAATTGATTTAGCCATTTTTGAGAGCCCTTAGCTACGTGCCTAGAAACTTTATTATTGTATTTATTTTCAATAGCATGTACATCTTGTACTCCGAAAATATCACAAGTTCTAACAACTGCACTGGCGTTATGAGATTGAAAAATATCTTCTAAAACAACTGTAAAATGTCGGGTCCGATTTTCTAATACATTTTTAAAAAGCTGCTTTCTATTATCTGTTAAAAAGCTTTCGAAATAATTTAATAGTTTTTCGTCAATCATAATTACAAACTTAAAATTATTATTTTTACTGTCATAAAAGATTTTAATAAATATATACAAACCTCTTTCTATTGAAAAAACTAGTCATTTTAACCGGAGCAGGAATTTCTGCAGAAAGTGGTATTAAAACCTTTAGAGACTCAGATGGTTTGTGGGAAGGACATGATGTAATGGAGGTTGCCTCGCCTGAAGGATATTTAAAAAACCCCGCATTGGTTTTAGAATTTTATAATCAGCGAAGGCAACAGCTTTTAGAAGTTACTCCCAACAAAGCACATATTAATTTAGCTAAACTAGAAAAAGATTTTAATGTTGAAATTATAACACAAAATGTAGATGATCTGCATGAACGCGCAGGAAGTACTAAAATTACACATTTGCATGGTGAACTATTAAAAGTAAGAAGCACTGGAGATGAAAAAGATGTTTTAGAATGGAAAAAGAATTTAGTTTTAGGTAATTTATGCAAAAAGAACTATCAATTAAGACCGCATATTGTTTGGTTTGGAGAAATGGTACCCTTATTGGAAAAAGCAATCAAAATAACTCAAACTGCAGATATCCTAGTAATTATTGGTACTTCTATGCAAGTTTACCCTGCCGCAAGTTTAGTAGATTACGTAAAACCAAATACGCCTATTTATTTTATAGACCCAAAACCAACAGTCTCTATAAATGATTATAATAATTTTACTATTATTAAAGATTTTGCTAGTAACGGAACAGATACATTATCCTCGCATTTAAAGACATAAAAAGTCTTTAGATGAGTAAAATTTTCTATTTTTTTTTCTATTATTTTTTTTCAAAAAACTACTTAAAAATTCATTTTCAATTTTTTTCAAAACTTCAAATTGTCTGTTTTTAAAATAAGATAAGATATTTGATTTTAAATAAACAATATACCTTAAATCTCCGACACTAAAAAGATATCTAGCACCCGCTTTAACTGCAGCAATTGTTCTTAAATTTTTTTTGATATCGATAATAGATATAGAAGTGGATTCTAAATTATCCTTAACTGCGTTTAAAACTTCTAAAGTATGGTCTTTACTGCCATTATTTACTAAACAAAGCTCTGTGTTTTTATGATTCGATAAATTTATTAATTCATCTTTGTTAATTCGGTCTTCATCTTCAGAGAAAACAATAACTATTCCTTTTTTCATAGTTAAGCTTTTTTAAGTGTTGGAGTTAAAAAATAACATTCTTTTCTTTTTGAATTGTATATATTTTCTATTTTTTTATTTCTATAGAACCAAGAAATCTGCCCTAATTGTCCAATTATTTTTATAGAATCTCTAATAGATAATTTAGAACCATCTATATGAACCCATCTTTTTAAAGGTTGCTCACAAAGTATTTCTTTTGCTTTATTTAAACCAAAGTAAAGTGTTATTCTTCTAAAAATTTCAATATCAAATATCCATTTTGTTATAAATTTTTTTCCAAAAGAGATTTCAATTACATCTTTATGAAAAACTTTAGCACCACATTGAGTGTCTTTAAAGTCCAACGAAAGAATTTTTTTAATAATTAAATTAATCACTGAACTAATTAGTTTTCGAGAAGATTGTTTCGTGATGTTTGCCCCCATTCTACTAATTCTTGAACCACTTACTATTTTGTAGCTAGAGTTTTCTATTACCGATACTAAATCATCAAAATCAATTAAGCTTGTTGATAAATCTGCATCTAAAAAACCAATATAATCTAAATCTGCTTGCGTATTCATGTACAACATCCCTTTCCTTACTGCCTCAGCTTTTCCTACATTTTCCGCACAATTATAGATTTTAATAAAATCCTCTCTTCCTTTTCTTAAATTATCTAAAACCTCTGCAGTATTATCTGTACTACCATCATTTACAAAACATAAACGATAACCAGAGTTTTTAGTAATAAAGTTAATAAACTCTTTACTAGCTAATCTTTTCTCTTCATTATAACATGGTATTACAACACCCACACATCTCTGTTGAATAATTATCCCTTTATTTTTTATCGCTTTATTATTTGTGAATGGAATGCCAATTAATCTTTTAACTTTAGTACAAACCTCTAATAAACTTAAAGGCTTCTTCATATAGTCATTAAGACCTAAATCAAAACCTCTAGCAATTGTTTCAGGGTCAGTATTTCCTGATAAAGCCATAATTTTCGTGGAAGATTTTTTCACATTCCTGATATATTTAATAACTTCCATTCCTGAAATTTTTGGCATATTAATATCTACAATTACTAAGTCTGGTTTAAATGAATTGTACAGCTCTATTCCTTTTTTTGCATTATTTGCAGTAAGAATAGTATACCCTAATTCTTTTAATCTAAGAGTTAAAGGAATTAAAACTAATTTTTGATCATCTATTGCTAATACTTTCATAATTGAAGCTTTTAGTAATTATATACATCAAAAGTAGTTTTGTTTGTTTGTAATAAAACCTTTGAATGCTCTAAAAGCTATTTTGTATAGTTCAATGGTAGGTTATGAGGGTTAGATAAAGTTTTAGACCTCATATAAAGTATTTATATTTACTATATTGTAAAAGAATCAACCTGAATATGAAAGCAACCTATAATAAGTATTTGATTACAGCAGTACTTTTAGGTATTGTATTTCATGGAAGTGCACTCTTTTTTACTCTGGAAAATACGTATGACGCACTCACCCATCTATTTTTTGCAGAACATTACACAAATAATTGGTTTGAACCTTGGAACTTTAAATGGTATACTGGATTTACAGTAATGAGCTATCCTCCTTTGGTTCATCAATGTATGGCGATTTTGTCTTTAATTGGTGGGTTAAAATTTGGGCTTTTTACTGTAGCCTTATTTAGTATGCTACTTTTTATTACTGGTGTTTATAGATATTCTCTCTTAATTACTGGTGATAGAAATATTTCTGGATATGCAACTCTGTTAGCTGTTTTTTCTTCATCATTTGTAGAAACCTTGCATATTTTTGGTCAAATGCCAAGTATTATTGGAATCGCTGTATTTATGCATGCTCTTCCAGAGATGTACTTATGGCTTAAAACAGGGTTATATCGATATTTATTCACTTCACTTTCATTAATAGCTGTTGCTACTGTATCCCATCATGTTACACCAATATTTGGAATGATATTCTTCATTTTTCCAATAATAGGAATGGTTATACTAGATATTTGCAAAGATCAAGTAGGTTCTTATGAAGAAGTTTCTTTCAAATTATTTTTTGAAATTTTCATAAAACAATTTAAACGAAATATAAGTTTCGGTTTACTTTCGCTTCTTTTAATATTTGGTTGTCTTTTACCTTATTGGATTAATTCTAAAAACAATCCAATAACCCAAATTCCTATTCCTCATGGGTCTCGAGACAACTTTATTGAAGTTACATCTTCTGGCTTCGTGTTTTTTTTAATTCCCTGGGGTGTTCTATTATTTCTCTTACCTTACTTTTTTTATAGATTCTTCAGCAAACGATACTTTTTTTTCGGTCTTTCTTTTGCACTACTATTAATTTTAGGTACTGGAGAAACAACGCCAATACCAAGAATGCTATTAGGTGAAAATGCATTTAATATTTTAACGTTAGATAGGTTTACACTTTGGGGTAGTATTATGATTTTACCCTTATTTGGAGAATTTACATACCGATTTGTAGAAGGTGATTTAAGAAAATTAATTCAACAAAAATTTGGAAAAGTATATTATCGTTTGTTAGGTTTTTTATTGGTTGGATTATTTTTATTCATGACTATTTTCACAATGAGTCTGGGGTATTTTAGGCCCTCACAACCAAAGAAAATAAAAATGTTACCAATTATAAATTTTTTAAATCAAGATCAGCATGATCAGTGGAGGTACTTAACCTTAGGTTTTGGCGATCAAATGTCTTTGTTGTCTGCTCAAACAAAAGCAATGACAGTAGATGGAAATTATCATTCTGCAAGGCGCCTACCTGAATTGACAACAAGACCAATTGAGCGTTTAGAAAATTCTAAATTTAAAGGAGTTGCTGGAATTGGATCTCTACAACAGTTTTTAACAACACCTGAAAAATATAATTTAAAATATATATTTTCTAACGATAAATTTTATGATCCTATACTCTATTTTTGTGGATGGCAGCGACTACCACAACTAGAAAACGGAATAATGATTTGGGAAAAATTAAATGTTCCTCCCCTTTCTTCAATTTTATCAAAAGAGGAAGTTTCTACTTGGCAGAAAATACTTTGGGGAATCGTTCCTTTTATCGTTCTGATTATTGCTTTTATATTAAATATACCTCCCTTATTAGTAATTAGTAAAAAAATAAAAGCTAAATCGACTCCGACTTATTTTAGATACAAAGAAAAGCATGTTCACTTTTCTAAAGATTTATTAAAAATAATACATGTCTGGACAGCCATTCTTTTGATCATTATATTTTATAATCTGTACTTATTTTATTTAAAGAACGATTCACAAAGGTCTCCAGAAAATGTTATTACTGCTTACTATGATGCAATAGATTTAAAAGAATTTGAAAAAAGTTTTTATTATATAGACCCGAAAAGTAATTTATCAATCTCTCAATACATGCTAGAAATAGCAGTTACAGACGGTTTATTAAGTTCTTATGCAAGATTAGATGCATTAAAAACTATAATTATAAAAAAAACAGACAGCTTAGTTAATTTAAAAGTAAATACAAATTGGATTACACCTCTTGAAAAAATAACCAAAACAACATATAAAACAGTTGTAAATAGAAATGGTAAGTGGTATTTACTTCCAGAACAAGTAGATTCAGACTTACCACCAGATCAGTTGTATTCAAATAATATAACTAGTTATTATAATCAAGGAAGAAAAAAAATAACTACAGAACAAACATACCATGAAGATGTTTTAAAGCAGCCTGTTTTAGAAATAATTACTGCTAAATTAGTAAAAATTAATAATCACTATTCAATTATTGGTGAGATTCAAAATATAGATAATGTTCCTTCAGATATTGTTTTAAAAGGAACTTTATATAATAATATAAATAAAGAATTGGCTATATACAATGCCAAATATCATGTAAAACACAAGTTAATGCCAAAAGAAATTAGTTCATTTAGAATAAATTTCGAAGGTATTGCCTGGACTAAAACTAAAGACTCTATTCCTAATACTTTCAACCCTGACGAATTTACGCCAATAGCATTAGAGGAGCAACCAACTAAATTTAACTTACAAGCTGCTGGCAATGTTTCTAACTCAGACCTATATAAAAATATTGTTTTGAGTGATGTAAATATAAATTCAAAAAGTGTCAAAGGAACTTTATTTAATAGTGGTTTGCAAGAAATTACGGTTCCTCAGTTACTAATAACCTATTATAATGAAAATAAAGAAATGGTTTGGGTTGATCATTTATTCTTAAAAAGCGGTATTAGGCAGCAGCGAAAACAATATTTTGAATACCCATTTCTAAATAATGATGCGATTACTGTTATAAATAACGATATGTCTAACTGTTTTGTAAACGGCCTACCGAACGAAAGTATTTCGAATAAAATTGTACCTAATAGAATTAAGAAGCACTTAGAAAATGAATTACAAAAAATAACACACCCTTGCTATAGTTATATTAAAATTGAATTGAATAGCTATATCGGAAATCCAAAATAATGAATTTAAAAAATAAACTTATTCTTATCTTTAATTTATGCATAATACATTGTATTATGTCTCAAAAACCTAATAATAAAAATAACGATCTTATTTTAATTAGCTTAGAAAAACAGTTTGTAGCAGGAAGCCAAATTACTTTAGAATTCGAAGGAAAACGTACTAATAAATATCAAATATATTTTTCTAATAGCTATGGAAGTACTTTAGTTGAGTCTAAACTTAAGAGTAATAGATTCTCTTTCGAAATTCCAAATTATTTAAGTAACAAAACAGGTGTTTTAAATTGGAGAATTATTGGAACAAAACAACGGACTTCTGGTCAAATAAATATCGTTCCAAGAGAAAAACCTTATTCCTTAGAAACCTATATAGGACCTCCCAGTATCGAAGCTGGTGGATCTGATTACACGATGTTAATCGTTATACCTTCAGATGATTTAGACAATCCCTTAAAACAAAATACCAAAGTTTCAATACAGCAACAATTTTTAAAGTCAGAGATAAACAACCCTATTTTTACTAAAAATTTAATTGGATTTAAATATATTTATTCACCTTTAAAAACGGGTAGAATACTTCTGTCCACAGAAACCTTAGGGTTAAATTCTAAAGAATATGATGTAAATATTATGCCAGCAATAGCAACAAATTTTACCATTTACTCTAAAAGGAATCATGAATATGCAGATGGAAATCAAATAACAAGTTTCTCTACCTCTGTCATAAAAGATAAAAATAAGAATATAATTAGTGATGGTAATTATGTGTATTTTTTTATTAAAAATAAAACAGGTAATATTTTAAAAACCTCGGGAACGACTATATCTGGAGTTGCAACTGCAAAAATAATTCATCCAGATTATGATGATGAGTGGGAGGTAAAAGCGTATATTATAGGTATGGCAGAAAGCAATACTTTAGGAATTAAATATAAGAAAGTAGTAGAAAATTTTGAGGTAGTTTTTACGGAAAATAACAGAAAAATAAAAATAGGACCTGTGAAAAGTTTTATGAATCAAATAATTCCTGATGGACTGCAGATAAAAATTTCAATTTATAAAAATAAAAAATTATTAAATGAAATTATAAAAAGTTCTATAGATGGTGAAGTTTTTTTTGAATTAAATTCAAGTATTTATAAAAACGGAGATTATGATTTAGAAGTTTCTACTGCAAAAATTAGTAAAATGTTTCAATCAATCAAACTATGGTAAAGGCTAATAAAATTATTTTAAAAACGATATTACTATTGTCGTATATATTAATAATTTCTGTAATTATATTTCTCATAAGTTCTGTGTATAGTTATTTTAATACTGGTGCAGACAGAAGTAAAATATTACATACTAAAATAAAAAAAATAGATCAATATATTCCTAAGGTTACTTGGTTAAAAGATGGAAACCAAGGAAGGGAAATGAACGAACAAACTTTATTAGAAATTGAGAATAATTATTTAGATGCCTGGTATGTAAAAAATATTGCATTTAATACCAACTTAAAAACTGGTATTGATGATTATTATACAGAAAGTGCCAGAAAGAATATTTATAATACTATAGCAGCTAACAAAAAGCAAAAAATAACTATTGAACGAACCACTTTAAGACACAACCCTAATGTTATCCTTTTTAGTGAGGATGGCCAACTAGTTGTTTTAGAAGATAAAAATATTATTGAATATAAGAAGATTTTTAAAGATAATAAGTTCGTTATGGAAACTACCGAAGTTGCAAATTATAAAATAATTTTATTATTGGAAGATGGCTTTTGGCGCATAAGGCATTTAGTTAAAGAAAGCGTATCAACATTTGATGAGAAAACTACCACGTCTATCATTGACCCTCGAGATATAAAAGGAATAAATTACTACCCACAAGCGAATCCATGGAATATGTTTGGTGATAATTTCAACTTAAAAATAATAGAAAAAGATTTTAAACTTATTAAAAAGGCTAATCTAAATACAATTAGAATTTTCATTTCATATGAAAGTTTTGGTAAAGCTAACGTGAATGAAAATAAACTAATTAAACTTGAACAAGTTTTAGATTCAGCAGAAAAAAACAACCTCAAAGTGGTAGTTACTTTATTTGATTTCTACGGAAACTATGATGTTTTAGATTGGACATTAAATCACAGGCATGTAGATATTATAGTTTCTAAGTTTAAAAATCATAAAGCAATATTAGCCTGGGATGTTAAAAACGAGCCTAATTTAGATTTTGAGGCTAGAGGGAAACGCACTGTTATTTCTTGGCTAGAACATATTATTATACTCATAAAATCTATAGACAAGAACCATGCAGTAACCATTGGTTGGTCTGATACTGGTAGTGCAAATATTTTAAAAGATAAATTAGACTTTATTTCTTTTCATTACTATGAAGATAAAAGGTTTTTTGAAGAAAAATATGAAGAATTAAAAAAAATAATTCCAAATAAACCTATTGTTTTAGGTGAATTTGGAATTTCCTCTTATCGTGGTCTTTGGAGACCTTTTGGCAGTTCAGAATTAGATCAAGCTCTTTACTATAAAGAAATGCAAAAAATATTTACCAAAAGTAAGGTTCCTTTTATCTCTTGGACCCTATATGATTTCGATAAAATACCAAAAGAGGTAGTTGGGAAGCTTCCATGGAGAAGAAATACTCAAGAACATTATGGTTTCATAAATAAAAATGGGGAAAAGAAAAAGTCTTTCGAATATATTTCTTCAAATTAGTTTACTTGATAATTACAACTGTTTTCAACTCTAGTTTCGTTCGCAATATCAAGAAACGTATCTAGATAAATACCCGCAATCATAGACATAGGGTAAGCAGACGCTGCTTCATAATTTGCGATACCCAAAGCAATTCTATACGCTTCATTTGTTACAATAGCTTCAATAGATTTAGCCAAACTAATACTACTGGTGGGTTCAAAAAATTCTGCTCGGTATCCCTCCTCTTTTACTAACAATGCCAAATCTCCTAAATCTGGCATTATTACAGCCTTTCCATAACCACCTGCCTGATGCAAAACCCCAGAACTACCTGTAGTTGATGTATATGGGAAAACAACTACAGCACTATCATTAAACAAGTGTGGAATTGCATCTTCCTCAACATAACCAGTAAAGACTAACTTCGGAACATAATTAAACCTCTTTTTTACCGTTTCTAGATACTTCGGTGTATTTGGATGATTAGTTCCAGCTATCACAATTTCTAAATCCAATTTAGTTTTCTTTCTAACTATTTGAACGGCTTCAATTAATAAATCAACTTTTTTGTAGGTACCAAACTTACCGAATGTCATTATTTTTAATGCTCCTTTTGGTAAATTAAAAGTAGGTTTTTTTAATACTTCAAAAGTTCCATGAGGAATTGCCATAACATTTTTTGCATTGTATTTTTTTTCTAAAACATCAACATACTTTCTCATCGTTACAACAACAACATCTGCTTTTAAGATTAACATTGTCAAAATACTTCCTATAAATAAATACATGTTTTGCATTAATTTATTAGATGTAAAACCTGTCTTTTTCAAATCTACCTCTTCTAAAATATTATGTAATAGAACAATTGTTGGTATGCGCTTTATTTTACAAATTAAAGGCAATAATAACCCCATTGCTGCTGGTATTTTTTTGTCACCAAACTTCATAAACTGTAAATTGAATAATATGCTGTTTGGTCTCGTTTGGTTAATTGCTTTGTTAACACTTAAAATATTTCCATATGAATTAAATGACCAACACTCTTTAACTGTTACTTTACATCCTTGCTCTACAAAATCTAAATTTTTAGACCCTTCAGTAAAATCAGTTAATAAAATAAGTTCTGTAATTAATTCTTTCTGCCTAAATTGCTTAACCAAATGATATGCGTATTCATTTAATGTAATTTTACTTGGTGGATAAGCTGTTATGATTGCCAATTTCATAGACGTTTTTTTTAAATTAATATTTATTTTGAACCAATATGAATAGAGAAGTTTTATTCGGGGTAAAGATCAAAAAAAGTATAACAATTTGGCATTTATTAAGTTAGAATGCATGTATGTATAGATGAATGAATGTTTTTAAAAGAGCAGTAAGCTTTTTATTTCAACACTTGAGATATTTTAATAGGTCTCAATAGTATGATATAAAATAAAATCTGTATTCCTAATAACGCAAACATTGCAATAATTTGCATCTGAACAACCTGGTCTAAAGTTTCGTGAAACCAAATAATTAAAACAAGTTGTAACAGACCAAAAATACCAGAAATAATTATTGGGATATACTGATCTAGAGAAAGGAAGTAATATGCGAAAATATTTGATACTGCAAATAACGAGGTAGCCAAAGAATACTTCCACAACAATGAAGAAATCTCAAGATAACTTTCACCGAATAATAACTGAACAATAGTTTCAGGAAATAATGCGCAACTCGTGGTAATTATACACGATAGAAAAAAGATGTAGCCAATATATCTAAACAATATTAAATGCGTCTTTTTTCCTTCTTTTTTCAGCTCAATTACCTTGGGTAATAATAACATAACAAACATCCATGCAGTAAAGTAAACTACCCTACCAATTAAGGCTAGAGAGGCATATAAACCGGCATTATAAGGGTTAAAATAATGTTTCACCAACAAGATGTCACTATTGTTAATAATAATTTGAGTAAACTCGTAAAAAGCAGTTAATAGAAAAAAATACTTTACTTGATTTTTATTTACTTCTGAAATTTTAATCCTCTTTTGAAGATTAAAAGACTTATACCTAAAAGGAAACATTCCAAATACAAATGAGATTAAAATTCCAAATGCTATTGTTACAGAAGATTTAGTCCCAAAAATTAAAATAAGACCGAGCGTTACAAATAATCTACTAAACATTTCTGTTTGATAGGTAATAGATAAATATTTGAATTCTTTTTTCCCTTGAAAAATTCCTCGATTGATGCTCATAAAGAAATAAAGAGGAACTCCAATTCCAAAAACCACAAACATTAGAGATGATGATGTTTGAAATAGTTCCTGTAATTTCGATGAAAACATAATAATTAACAGACCTAATAAAACACCAATAATTAAAGCGTTTTTATACATTGAAGACACAAAAAGGTTGAATGTTTTTACGTTAAAAAGTATGGTAAACTTAGCAGTTACTACTTGAAATGTCATCGCAATAAAAGACAAGGTTAATAGAAAAGTAATTAAAACTGCAGCATCCGAAAATTGTGCCGGTCCTAGTATTCTTGCAAGTAAAAGATTATATAAATAATTACCCCCATTTACAATTACCACACTAATCATAAATAATTGCTCTGGAGATATTTTCCTATTTATTAAATTAATTGCAATCATTTAGATATATAAGGTGTTAAAAATATTTCTTTTAAGATGCTCAAAACACTATAAGTCTTTAGAAAAAAAATAGATTTATAATCGCTTTTTAGCAAACATAATCGTTTGTTTTTCATTGCAATATAACTAACCATAATAATTTCTTAAGCTATTTTTTGGCTATTAAAATGATCGTATAAGTCTTTGCTGCCAAATCCTATAATGGTAAATATTTTTTTGCTAGTAAAGCATTTTGATATATTTTAGTAAGAGTTAAAACACCTCGAGAGTCAATTCCTGTAACTTTATTAATATTTATAGTAACATAACTTCTTTTTTCTAAAAGATATTCAATATGATTTTTGATAGAAATAACATTATCACAATTTATATTTCCATGAATGTAAAACTCTCTATTATTTTCTAATATTTGTAAAGCCATGTTAAATATGTTTTAGGTTCTTATTATACTTCTGTAACAAATATATTTTAAGAATATATTTATGGCTAGTAAATTTCGATGAAATGACATTTAGTATCGATGAAACATTGAATCTGTTTGGATATGAATTCTTAACTTGCAGTAAAGCAAGCCTATGAAATTTAGCACTCAATTATTTTTTTATTTTATATTATACTCCTCTATTTGTTTATCTCAAAATATGAAAGAAGGATTTACATATTTAGAAACTGGAAAATATAAACAGGCTGAAACATTCTTCGAAAATATTTTAATTACCTATCCAAAAAATAAAACAGCTAAACTTTGTTATGGAAGGGCTATAGGTCTTAATGGAAACGGAAAAAGGGCTAGTACTATTTTTATTAATTTATTGGAAAGGTATCCACAAGATTTTGAAATTAAACTTAATTATGCAGAGTCTTTATTATGGGATGAGAATTATAACAAAGCAAAGGACTATTATAAAAACTTACTTAAGGAAAACCCGAACAGCTTTCCTGCTCTTTTAGGATATGCAAATACACTTTCTAATTTAAAAATTTTTGATGAAGCCCTGAAGTTTATTGATAAAGCGTTGTTAATTTCTCCTGGCAATTTAAACGCATTAACTTCTAAAAAATATATTAATTTAGGGTTTGCAAATCAATATGTGCAAAACGGAGATTATAAAACTGCTTTAAAAATATTATTAAAAAACTTACAATTATTTAATAAGGATATTGAAACACTTCAAAATATTGCAAATGTTTATCTTATTTCTAGTGATTTTTCAAAGGCAGAGGCAACTTATAAAACTATTGGGATTTCTCCTCAAAATAAATTAACCTCATTAAACAGCCTCGCATTAGTTTCACATTTAAAAGGGAAAAATAAAAAAGCATTAGAAATCAGCTCCAAAGCAATTAACTATATCAGTAATAAAACTTCTGAATCTTTATTACAACAAACCAAAGAGAGATATGCACAGGCATTAATATGGAATAGAAAATATAAGAAAGCTGATATTTTAATTCGAAAATTAAATAATGAATATCCAAATAAAAATTGGGTATTATCTTTAAGAGCCTCTCTCAACATCTATAAAAGTAATTTTGAAAAGAGTATTAACGATTACAACCGTATTCTGAAAAATGACACGACTTCTTTTGACGGAAATCTAGGTAAAGCGAATGCATTAAAGGCTTCTGGCTATTTTATAGAATCTTATAAAAGTGCAGAAAACACCTTGAAGTTTTATAAAAACCAAAAAGATGCAGTTAATTTTATAAAGAAATTAGATAAAAGTTTTACCCCTTTTGTAGTTGCAGAATCTTCTTATTCTTTTGACAATGGAAACAACAAAGCATATTCTTATAAAGCAACTTCAGAATTCTCTTTTTCTACAAAATTTAAACTATTAGGAAGTTATAACTATAGAACTACAAGTAATTCATTAAGTGGCCTTAAAGCTACCTCAAATAATGTTTTAGGAGGTGTTTCCTATCAACTACTTCATAATATTAAATTAAAAAGTCTTATTGGACTTGCTTCCTCAAAAACAGAAACGAATAATTTCAATCAGTTAGTAGCTGATATTTCTTTACTAACAAAACCTTTTAAACTTCAAAACTTAGAACTAGGGTACAAAAGAGAAATTCAAAATTTTAATGCAGCATTGTTAGCTGAAAACATTGTGCAGAACAATTATTTAATAAATTACAGCTTAAACACTAACTTTAGATTAGGTTGGTTTACCCAATATTATTATACCACACAGAATGATCAGAATACAAGAAATTTAATTTTCACTTCTTTGTATTACAATATTTTAGAAAAACCCTCATTAAAAGCGGGTGTAAACTATCAAAATATTTCATTCAAAAATCAAGTTCCAACTATTTATTTTAGCCCAAGTAAATTTAACGCATATGAAGTATTTTTTAATATTATTAAAGATGAAAATATTACAAAGAAAAACGAATGGTTCTATGAATTAACTGCAGCTTCAGGGTTTCAATATATCGAAAACAGCAAGAAACAGAGCACATATAGAATACAATCTAAACTAGGTTATAAATTCTCTGAAAGAAGTATACTAACTCTTTACGGGTCTAAAAGTAATATAGCATCTGCTACTGCAGCAGGTTTTACTTTTACAGAAATTGGTTTGCGTTTTAAGTGGTTTATATTACGCAAACCTTTCTTTAGAAAACAGTAGCATTTAAAATGTTCTAATAACTATTTAATCAGGAAAGACCCAAAAAACAGTTTATTATAGTCATCTTTTAAACGGTATTTATATATTCCTCTTGATAAGTTTGGACTGGTATAATAAATCTTTTTCGATGCAAAACCTGTGCTAATATTCTTAAAATCAACTTGCCTTCCAAGTAAATCAAATACTTGAATAATAACACTATTAGATGCTTCCAATAAACTAATTGTTGTGCTATATTCAAATGGATTCGGGTAATTTATTAACTTCTTACTTTTTCCAATATTCACATCGCTTACACCTAAAACACCTTGTTTACTGAATGATAAATTATTAATAGACATCGCAAACGCAATCGTATTACTATAATCTCCAATAATTGAATAAACTACAGTTTTGATGTTTTTTATTTGGACGGTATTCCCAGATCCGTCAACAAAATCCGAAAAAGGAATATAAACAGTTTTTTCTATATCGTTCGTAGGAATTGTATATCGAATTCTATTCTCCCAATCTCTGTCTTCTTCTTGCATAATTATAAGCTCTACAGGCTCATTATTAGTAATTAAAAAATTGATGAAATTATAATCAGCAATGTCTAAAGTTTGATTACCTGGTAAAATATGTCTAAATAAGTTTATATTGCCTTTAACCTCACCAGAAATAATTGCATTTCTATCTACTTCATAAATTTCATCTGAATACATTCTATCAGAACTAGTAATATCAAAAAAGTTAACGGTAGCATACTCATCTAGATAATCTAAACCCCATGGGCCGTCTGCCAAATACAATGCGTCTTTTTGAGCACTACTATTTTTTTGCAAAGAAAAACCTATATCAAAAATTATTCCTGTCTCAATAGATAAAGTGTCATTATATTGTCCACTTAGAGCATAACTATTATTAATAAAAGTACGGTCAGAAACTTCAGTTTCCGCAAAGCTTCCAGAAAAGTCGATAGAAGTTTCATTTGTTTTATTTATTATATTTAAATTTATAAAACCATTTAAATATTCTCCAGATTTTACAAATACATTGGGTATCACATTTTTTACAATTGTACTTATTAATCCATTTTTTTCAGTATGTTTATCTATAATATAATTTGCAATGGAAAATACTTGTGAAAATGAACTTCCCCAAATTTGAAAATTCTGATAATCTCCCATTGGATATTGATCTATATTCCAAAAACTAAAAAGTTCATTTACTGCACTCCCTAATTTTATTGAGAAGCTTAATGTGTACTCAACTTCGCCTTTAGCTTGTTTTATTTTTGAGCTAATAATTTGATGACCTCTTACTATAACCGTTCTTACATCTTCTAAACTGGCACTATTTAATCTATCACAAATTACTTTGGAGTGATCGTAAATTTTACCAGTTGTAGAAGTAGCTAAAACTGCTGATACTCTTGTAGAATCCTGATAATAATCAACAGAAAAAACTTCATCTGCATTGGTTAATCCTATTAAGTCGTCTGGACTCGAAACTGAAGCCGTTTCAGTTCTATACATTCCTGAATCTGGCAAGTAATCCATTAAGGATGCACCGAATACCTTTTTTTTAAGATTACTTTTTATAAACTCTTGTTGATTTTCTGCATATTTTAAAGGGTTTCCTTCTTTTTTTCTTTTAAAATTTCTTTTTGCAATTAGTTTAGCTAAAGATCCATTACTTTCTAATCCACCTTCATTACCGGATGAAACATCATAAGCACTGGTTATATCTGCAAAATTATTTGTATTTATTTCTTGATATGCACTTGCCGTAATATAAAAGATTGCATCATTAAAATCATTATCACAAGAATTGTCATCTCTAAGAACATCTTCAAAACCCAAAATAATTCTCTCGTTAACCGTATCCTCTAATAATACATTATGAAGCCTTAGAGACGCATCTGTTTCTGGGTTATAATCAGGATTTGAATATAATTCCCAAGCACTATCTCCTACCTCTCCATCAGTCGAGTTCCAACCGTCTGCTATTAATACCCAACCGATTCCTGTTCCTGCTGAAAAAGACCCAATATTTACTTTGTCTCCAACTTGCAAACTACCGCCACTTGATACGCCTGAAACATTTGGAAAAACAATAGTAATATCATCTTTAGTTGGCGTTGTAGCCGATGGGTTATTTATATCGTAAGTGTAAAACCCTAAAGCGTTTTTAGCATCCACACCTTCACTCACATATGTTACCAAAATATCTGTACTTCCCTCAATTTTAAGATTGGTATCATAGTTTGATGTAATATATTGTGGATTATATTCGGGAACCGAATAATCATCAGGAAGTGAATTACTTATTGTTTCTTGAGTTGCTGCAGAAACAACATCGCTTGGATCTTCTAAATAAAGCGGAGTACCATCCGCAGTATATGCACCAAGATAATTATACGCAGGTGGAGCTACTGGAATTGCGGCTTCAAAAGAATTTGTTGCAATAGCACCAACAGTAGCATATAGTCTTCCAGATATAGATCCCCCTGCCCCTAATGAAACAGCACCTGGATAAGCTATTGCCGTACCAATCATAGTTGTGTTTGCCCCCAAACCAACAGCGCCAACAGCAATCCAAAAAACATTGGCTGACGAAGCATCATTTGCTAGAAGAACCGTTGCTCCAGCAACTGAATTAAGTGCTCCAGTAATTTTAAAGATAAAAATAGCGTCAGGATCTCCTTGTGCGTCTAAAGTAAGTGTTCCTGTAATTGCAACAGCAGATGCAATGGCGTAAACGCCAGGGTAAATAGTCTCACCTTCTGCACTACCAAAAATTCCACTATGATCAGCTATTGTTGTTGTTAAACCTTGAAGTTGAAGACAAGCAATTTCTAAATCTGCATAGGCTTGTGAAGTAACTGCATTCGAATTCTCTATAACGCCGTTCAATACCGAAGGTGCTCCAAAACCAGCTATTGCTCCAGCGTTAGATCCAACATTTCCTGTAATTGTAGAAACTCCTGTATTTGCGACTGCACCCACACCAGTAAATAGCATGAAATCAGCTACAGTGCCAAAATCAATATCAATTAATACTGAATTATTACTTATTGTGTTAAATGAATTTGAGGAATATACAGTAGCGCTTTCTTCAAATTCATTAACATTAGAATTGAATTTATAACTTTGAGCTTGAAAAGAAGTCAATGCGGTCGATAAAAAAATAAATAGTAGTTTTTTCATGATATAAATTTTATACCATAAAAATACTAAGTAAAATAAGTCAATTTATTAGTATTCGTCATTCCCCCTTTAACGATAGACTAAAGGTAAGAATTGTTAAGACGAACGGCTAAAGTAAGTCTAAGCGCTTCATTAACTCTGGACGTTTTGATCTGCTTACGGGAATTACATCTTTCTTTATTAAAACGCTATTATCTTCGATATCGATAATTTTTTTGATATTAATAATAAAAGATCTATGAATTTTTAAGAATAAAGCATCGGGCAACTTTTCTTCTATTTTTTTAAGTGTAGAATGCACTATATAATCTTTGCTTTCAGTTTTAATTTTAATATAATCTCCTTTAGCTTCAATCAAATAGATGCTTGGTAAGTCTATTTTTATCAACCTTCTATCGATACTAATATAAAAATCATTTTCTATTTCTTGATTAACGGACGTATTTATTTTACTAGAAATAGCACTTAATTCTTTATTATTTGCTTTTTCGATTGCTTTTTTAAATCGGTTAAATTCAAGAGGTTTTAAGAGATAATCTATTATAAAATCGTATTCAAATGCCTCTATTGCAAAATTTGGATCTGAAGTTATTAAAATAATTTTTGGTGGATTTTTTAAACTTCTGATAAAATCTAATCCATTAAAATCTGGCATATGAATGTCTAAAAATATAAGATCAACTTGATTTTTATTTAAATACTTTATAGCTTGGATGGCATCCGGAAAATCTTCAAGAACTTTTAATGATCTAATTTCGTTACAAAGCGTTTTTAAAATGACCCTAGCTGTTTTTTCATCGTCTATAATAATACATTTCATAAAATTTAAATAGTTTTTATGTATCGAGTTATTAATCGTAATATTTTCTCAAAATCTTCTTGTCCATTTAAATCTAATTTTCGAAGATTAGTTTCAAACTTATTAGCCATTTCATAGTTTTTAACAAGACCGAAAATACTAATTTTATGTTTAAGTCTATGAACATTTTCTTCTATTCTTTTAAAAACTCCTGATTCTATGCTAGAATAGTATTCTTTTTTTTCTTCTGGAAACTCTGTTTTTATAATATTTATGAGTTCTTTTTTAATAGATTCATCTCCCCTTGCTAATCGATTAATATATTCTAAATTTGGTTGTTCCATATTTATTTATTTATTTATTTTAAACTATAAGAAGTAAGATTTAGTTTAACGCAGTTTCTTACTAGATGAACATACTAATATAATAGCAATATTATTTATTTTTTAATTGTAAAATAAAAAGTTGTTCCGATGTTTGGTTTACTTTCTAACCAGATATTTCCTTCGTATAAATCAACTATTTTTTTAACAATAGATAAACCAATGCCCGAAGAATCTTTACTTTTATTTAATGATTCAAATATTTTAAATATTTGTTTGTGATATTTTTTTGCAATTCCAATTCCATTATCTTTAACCGAGAATTGATGAAATGATTTTTTTTCTATGTAATCTATCTCTACAATACCTTTTTTTTCTCTATTAAATTTAATTCCATTACTAATTAGATTCTGAAATAATTGCTGAAATTTTGTAGTATCCCCTTTAACTTTTGGTAACTTTGATAAAATATTAATTGTTATATTTTCTGATGTAACCATAACAGTTTTTAGTTTTTTTAAAATCAAATTTAAATCAACATCCACCTCTTTGCCTATTACAGTTCCTACTTCAGAATATTTTAATATATTAATAATTAATTGATCCATCGTTTCTACAGTACTTTCAATTAAGTCTATATTTTGTAGTGTAGCTTTATCTAGATTTTCCTTATTATCTAATTTAATCCAAGATACTAATGCTTCTATACTCTGCAAAGGTGTTTTTAAATCATGTGACACAGTGTGTGCATATTCATTCAATTCGTCATTACTGTTTTTTAATCTTCTAAGTAGCTTTTCATTTTGAATTTCCACTTTTTTGCGTTCTTCTATACTTAATGCTGTTCTTAACTTTATAGCTACTAAGCTAGCAATACTTTCTAATGTTTTAATATGCTCTTCCTTGAAATGGTTTTTATTTTTATGCTCAGAATCAATAACCCCAATAACAATTCCATCGCTAATAATAGGCACAACTATTTCAGAGAAACGGATTTCGTCATCTGCAATATATCGGTCATCTTTAGACGTATCATTTACCAATTCAGATTTTTTCGACTTTACAACGCTTCCAACGATTCCTTCTCCTTTTGAAAGAACCAACTTATTCCTAATTTTACTACTATCAATCAATTTATTTCCATGAAGGGCAACCTGTTCCATCATTCCTGTTGATTGGTCTACTAAATAAATAACACAATCTTCAGAATTCAAATATGCCGCAATAATATTTACAATTTCCCAAGAAATTTCTATAAGATCGGTTTTACCAAATATAGATTTGGTAAGGTTATTTATTAAATCTATAATTAAAGTTTTTTCTCTATTTGAAGTAATATTTTCAATAAATACTACTTCATGTTTTATTTTATTATTATTATTAATATCTCTTACAACATTAACATTGGTTTTTGTCCAAATAACTGAACCGTCTTTCTTTTTATATCTTTTTGTGAAAACAAAATTATCAATTTTATCAGCATTAATACCCTTTAAATATTTCATAAAAGAAGAATAATCTTCATCAAAAGATAAATCATTTATTGAAAGTGTATTTAATTCCGCCTCAGAATACCCGATCATATTTTGAACTGCTACGTTGGTTTTTATGATGCGTCCACGCTTCGTTAGAACAATACCTATTGAACTATTATGGACAATAGTATCTAACTCTTTCTTTTTTTCTTCTATTATCTCTGCATTTCTTTTAGCATCCGTTATATCTAAATGCACTCCTATAGTGCCAATAAACCGTCCAGTAACATCATAATTTGGAGCACCACTTATTAATAAATCTCTTATATCCCCAAATTTGTTTTTTATTTTAACCTCGTAAGAGCTAGACTCCCCTTTTTGACGCTTACTGTTCTCTATATTAATACGCTCAAAATCGTCTACAAGTTGAAGTACTTCACTACCCTTTTTACCTATCAGTTCTTCTTTTGAGTAACCCGTAAGTTTTGAAAAACTTTCGTTGCTTAATAAAATTTCTTCAGCAGTATTTAACTCTACTAAACCAAGGTTCATATTTGCAATAATATTGCTGTAATTTTGTTTTTGAGCTTCCAAAATCCTCCCATATTGCTTTTTTAAAGTAATGTCTTTGTACGTCCAAAGATGTCCTTTGTATTTCTTTCCATCTAAAATAGGAACGTAATCTCGTTCTAAGATTGATCCATCTAACATGGTTACCTCGTCTCCTATAACTGGTTGTTTTTTTAGTAAAATAAGTATTATTCTTGAAATAAGTTTTTCTGGGTTTTTAAATAATTTTATAGATTCATTTACAACAGCAGTGCAATCTTTACCTATCAGTTCATCTGGAGAGCTGGTAGTTCTAAAAAGTTTACAAAACTTATTATTTACTAACTTAATTTTTCTGTTTTCATCTTCAAGTAATACAGCACTATCTAAATTTTCAATAAGCGATGACAAGCTATTTTCTGATTTTGTCAGTAAATCTTTGGATCTTTTTTCAGAGGTTATATCTCTAATTATTCCCTGTGCGCCAGTTGCATTATTTTCTTTATCAATAAGAAGGTTTCCATTAATTTGAACCCATTTCACTTGTTTATCTTTTGTTAAAACTCGTGTTCTATAATTAGTGAATGAACCTTCTTTAGTTAAAGTAACAAATGATTTAGATGCATGTTCAAAGTCATCAGGGAAAATTAAATTAAAAACATTAAGCTCCTCTTCTTCAATATTATATCCAAAAAACTCTTTGGCATTATTATTCATCTGCTGGACATTACCGAAAAGGTCCATTGAAATATAGCCATCATTTATGTTTTCAAAAACTGTTTCTAATTGAGAAGAGTGTTCAACTTTAATAGCTTCTAACTTTAAATTTGTTTTTTTTAGCTCGTGAGATAATAGGTGTAAATCTTTAGATTTATCTTCCACTATTTTTTCTGCTGCTTTTCTTGCTGCTTTTTCTGTTTTTAAATTTTTCTGTAATATGTTAATTTTGTCTTGATCCATTAATTTTTATGAGTGGTAAAGTTAAATTCAAGGTTATCTTCTTTTACTTTTTGTTGAACTAAGGAGGCTTTTAAATTAAAATACTCGAAAGTTTTATTCATCAAGTCTAGACGAAAATAAGGTGGGTTTTTAAATTTAAGCTTTATTATTGGTTCCTTATCTGTTTTCTTATTAATTTTAAGAATTGGTAACTCAACATCTGGATATATTTCTTGAACCATTGTTTGAATATTACCTTCTATCCTAGAAATCATTTCATCAGGTACTGCGGAGGTTGCAATTAGAGATTGATATTTTTTTTCAATATCGGTAAAGAAATATTTTTCGAAACTTAATAATAAGTTATTTATTGAAACACCTGTATTTTCACTAAGACATTGAAGTAACTGTGCCATTTCAGAATTACTATAAGTACCTAATGGATCAAAGATTCCTTGAGATTTTAAAGCAGCCTCATTGATTATTTTACGCACCATTTCTAAACCATAATTTTCTTCCACTAATTCTAAAAATTTAGTAAAGAAGAAACCTTTCATATTTAGATCATTTTTATTTCATTCAGACTCCAGTAAGACAAAACATTTTTAATTTTCGTAACATAATCGTCATATTTCAAAGGTTTTAGGATATAACCAGATATCCCTATCATATGACATTCATCAATATCTTTTTGGTTTCCAGAAGTGGTTAAAATAACTATAGGAATATGCTTTAAATATTTATTAGTTTTTAATATCAATAAAAACTCTTTCCCGTTTAGTTTTGGCATATTTAAATCTAATAAGATTAAATCAGGATAATTGGTTTTATCTTCTAAAATACCTAGTGCTTCCTCTCCGTTATTCGCGAAATTAACCGTATGATTTAATTTTAAATATGAAATTGTTCTTTTCATTTTCATTATTTCAATTAAATTATCCTCAATAAGTAAAACGTTAAGCTGTTTTTCCATAAATAAATTTTAATATTTTTTTCTAACAACAATAATAAAGTATTAAAGATAATTTAATTTCTAAAGTTGACTAAAACAATCTAAGTGTAGACAAGATACAAATAAGTGTAGATGAATGGTAAAAAAATTAAATATTAAAAAAATTAAGAAACTAACGTATTAAAGTACTCGAAAATTTCTCCTTTAGAAATACTACTACCTTTTTCTATCAGATCAAAAACTTCTAAATTTCTTTCTAAATTATAGGGTTTAGTGCCTTTAAAAATTTCAACAGAATTATCCATAGGGTTTTGCATCAACCATTCAAATCCTTTTTGTTCCAATAAATTAATATCCCAAGTAATTTTTATAGCAATTCTATGAATTTCGTCATCTTCGCACTTAAATAAATTTACAGATCTTTCAGAAAAGTGCTCTATATATGCTGTTTTTGTTAGCACATCATCCCAAACAATGTCTGAGAAAACATTCATTTCATCTTCTGCAACAGTAGGCTTTTCCTTTTTAATTTGATTCCATTCTTTAGCATCTATACTCTGGGTAGCTAAAAAGTGCGCAAATTCTTCATGTAAGCCCTCGAATTGTTCTTTAGTTAATTGTCTGTATTTCATAATTTATAGTAAAAAAAACCGCCCTATTATGGGCGGTTCAAGTATCTAAATTTTTATTGTTAATTAAAATGAATATCTCAATCCAAATTGCATTTGCCATCTCGAAATCAAGGTAGAATTATATACAAATGTTTCTTTTAAATTAGAGTTAAAACTATAGGTTGGGCTTCCACCAGCATCTACTGAAACGCCTATAGGTTGAACAGCGTTTGGCTGCTGTACTAAACCCCAATCAGAGTTTAATAAGTTACCAAAATTTAGAATATCAATACTAAACTCTAGCGAATTATTATCCTTTATTTTTAAATTTTGAATAAACTTCACATCCATTTTACCTCTCCAAGGTGTAAGAGCTCCATAACGCTCTGCATATTGCCCTCTTCTACCCTTCAAATAGTCATCTTGCTTAATAAAATTCTCTAAATTATCTGCATCCGTGGCAGTGCTGAAGTCCATTTGACCTATTTCTGAAGTAGTAGGAATATATATTAAATCATTTAAATTAGATCCATCGTTATTGATATCTCCTGCATACGTATAATTAAAACGACCTCCTTTTGCTAATTCATAGAAAGAAGAAAGCGTAGTCGTCCATTCGTTGTTTGCCCCATAATTCCAAGATTTAGCTGCAACTGCTATAAAACGATGTCTATCTCCATATTTTGAATGCGCTAATGTAGCGCTGTTCGCATTCGATAAAACAGGATTAAAAGCAAAAGCATCACCTGTTATTTCTGCTTCAATAGAATTTACATCCTTTGAATCTAAAAAATTATAAGCGGCCATTAAGTACAAGCCATTGTCAAATGTTTTTTGTGCTTTTAATGATGCATTCAATGTTCTTCCTTTATCTGAATTTGTGAATACATATGCATTGGCTTGACTTCCGTAAGCACCAACTACATGATCATTATCAGTGTATACCGCTCTTGAATCTACGCCTTGTAAAGTTCCAGTAGGTGGCGTTAACCCCCAATTTTGAACGTGAGCACCATTAATGTCTTTAGTATAAGAAATATCTGTTGTTAGAATGGTACCATCCTTTAATTTTACATCTGCCCCAAAACTAGTTCTCCAAACTTGTGGGAATTTGTAATCCGGATCTACATTTTGTTGAAACCAAAAATTTGGATTTCCAATTTGGTTACCTAACCACACAAAAGGAAAACGTCCTGTAAACAATCCTGTACCACCTCTAAGTTGTATAGAACTATCGCCGTTCACATCATAATTAAAGCCTAAACGAGGAGATACCAACCAATCGCTAGATGGCATTTGAGTATTACTCAATTGCTGTACTTGTCCTGAATTAGGATTTATATAAGGAATTCCAGGAAAGTAATCTGGTGTTCCGTCTATAACGTCTTGCGCCTTTTGAGCAGAATCGAAAAACAATGGTTTATCAAAACGAACTCCATAAGAAAATTTAAAATTGTCATTAATATTCCAATCATCTTGTACATAAAATGCTAATTGACCTACGTTTGTTTCTGCTAATGCCCATGAATCATTAGCATT
>FUWD013231995.1_pt1 | contig 56551 bp, 85 predicted proteins | sample 1063281 | NCBI WGS metagenome assembly FUWD01 (sample SAMEA79048168, study PRJEB19326) | metagenome | biome: marine | reverse complement strand
CCTTTCCTACAAATCTTCTCTCTGATTTATCAATCTCTCAGGATTTTCTAATTCAGTCAATCCTATCTTCGGTAAATTTTCATGAAACAAAACCGCACGCATTGTTTCTGTCCCGTCGTCCAAGACAATTGTAATCAATGCTCTTTTTTCTGCAGAAACCTTTCCATGCTCTGCACAAGAAAACCCGTCTGTTTCTTGTGTTGCTTTTTTCCTACATTCAGGACAGATATAAAAAAACTTCGGCTCAAAAGCTTGAACAATAAACGCCCGCACACTCAAACTTTCCCCAATCTTAAAATCAGAAATACTTTTTTCACTAACAACTTTCTCAGTTTTCACATCATTCAAAACTTCATCACTTAATTTGAATTCAGAAAAACTTCCTAAATGAATTTCATTGTCTCTCATGCTTCCATTAGAAATTTCAATAACTTTATCTTTATCGACAATTCCTTTTTCAATTAATTCAATGTGATTCACATCCCACAAAACAACTTTTACATTTGATGTTTCATCTGCAAGAAAAAGATTAGCGACTTTTCCCTCTTCCCCTTTCTTTGTTGTAAAAGTCCGCACTGGAAACAAATTAATCACTTTCCCCACAACATTCACTTTCCTCATCCCAGGGAGCAACTCATTTATTTTCAACTTTTCATTATCAAAATTAATTCCTAACTCAGCGGCAACAATTTGCGCAGCCCCTTCCTGACTTATCAATCCCGCCAACTTCGCCCTCTTCGCCTCAACTCTCCGACTAATTTCCTCTTTCTCTAAACCAGAAATCTGAGCAATCTTTTCTAAAACCCCTTCATAATTATCTACCATTGTGTTATTTAAATTTTAATTAAATGCGCAGACGAAATCTATGATTTCAGTCTTTGTTAAAAAAAGAATTTGAATTTATAAGTATTGTGATAGTAAAACAACAACAAAATTTAAAAAAGAAAAGAAACTGATTTTAAAATGGGAACTGCATTACTAACAATAAAAATCATGCCAACTTCACCAGAAGTTAATCTTGAGGAAATAAAAGAAAAAGCCCAAGTAGTTGTTGAAGAAGGCAAAGGTAGGAAGTGTAGATTTGAAGAAGAACCAATTGCCTTTGGTTTGAAAGCCGTGATGGTTTTTTTGACATTGATGAAGAACAAGAACTTGAACCAATTGAACAAGGTTTAAGAAAAATACAAAATGTTAGTTCTGCAGAAGTTACAGATATGAGGCGTGCATTCGGATAATTATTTTAAAGATTTAACAATTGTATCTGCAAAAGTTTTTATAATTCCTCTATTAATTTTCTCTTCAATCTTCTCCATTTCTTCTTTAGTCTTCTCTTTATTTTTCTTAAAAGAATTTCCAACTTGTGAAGAAAGTTTGTATAAGAAAACCACTACAAAAACAATTACTATGAAAATAATAAGTCTAAGCCACCAAGCCTCTGATGAAAAAACAAGCCAAACAAAAGATTCAACTATTACTCTAAAAATTTCAACTGGGCTATGATAATTACAAGTCCAAATCCAATTGCAGTTGCAACAAAAGATGAAAAAGTAGAATAATCTGTGAGTACTTCACTAAGTTTAAAGAAAAAGAAAACCATAAAATGATTATAAAAAATAGAATTAAAGACAAAGAATAATTCTCGCTGAATAAAACAACAAACAAAAAATTAATTTTCTGAAAAAAACCATCTGCCACAGAAACAAACTTATTTTTCAAAAAAGCACTTTTCCATTTTTCACCAAGATAATCCCATTTAGTTTCTTTTATATTTTCAACACCTTCTTCAATATTTTCTTTTGTGTCTTCAATCCCTTCAATTTTTTCTTCTAAATCTCCAAGAACACCTTCAGCATAAACTACTTGTGCAAAAAATATCAAACATAAAAAAACCAATACACCAATTTTTTTCATAAACAATTAAAAGAAAACAAGTTTTTAAAATTAATTAAAAAAATCTTAGGCACTTTCAACTTCTTTACTAGCAGACTTAAACAAACCAAACCCTTTATGCATAGTTTGTGCTGCTTTATCTATCTCTGCCTCTGTTTTAGCATCTTTCATTGATTTACGAAGGTTTTTTCCCAAAACGAGGTTAACTACCACTGCTGTAAACACAGCAGAAAGAATAATAAAACCAATCCCTAATGCACCAATTCCTGCAGTTAAACCTAACCAAACAATAATCGCATTAAGCATTTTAGTAACCCCTGCAATAATTGCCAATCCAAATGCAATCACCCAAGAAGTTGTTTCACCAAATGTGCTAAACATATTAATTATATCTGCAAATGCAAAAAACAAAATTAAAAATACTGCTAAAGCCAATATCAATGATTCAGCCCCATTTAATGCACTTTGACCAAGAACAACTTCTACTGGAGTTTCAACCCAACTTGGAAGAGTAATTTGTGTTTGAGTCAAATCTGTAGCAATTTTTGGAAGGTACTGAGGAACAATTTTCCAAAGATAAAACATTGCGATAATTATCAAAATAGATATTACAATTCCAAAAAGAATTTTTGTAGAATTACTCGCACCTTTCCATTTTATTTTCATTTTTTATTTTTAACCTCTATTAATATATGGTTTTTTATTTTATAAACATTTCTATCTTCCTTTACCACTCTTCTTAATCAAGGTTATCACTCCACCGACGACAATTAAAATAAATAAAAAAGCAGGAGCAATAACAAAATCATAAACCTCATAAAAATATAAGGCAAATTATATTGGTTAGGGTCAAAACCAAATCTTAAAATCACCCATAACCCCACTACAATTATAGAAATCGCAAAACCTCCTCCAACATTTTGTTTCAATGCTTTGTAAAAAGGAATAGACAACATAACAAGAACAACTAAAACTAATAAAAAAATCCAAATAGTAATCGCTTCCCCAAAAATACCTTCAATTAAATTCTGTCTCACAAAAGTTGCTGCACTAAAAAAAGCAATAACTAAAGCAATAATCCCTGGCACAGCTTTATTGCTATTATCTGTATCATTCATCCAAGGAAATGCACTATTTTTTTTCTTGCTACTAAATTGCCGAGAAAGTGCAAAAAAAACCATTGCAAAAACTAATAAAAAAACTCCTGCGAAAACAACCCACTCATTTTGCAATAACTCTGACGGAGAAAGATTATAATAGTTCACCATAATATTTTATCATTAACAGATATATAAAACTTTTTATAATCCTTCTTTTAATTTCTTATATCACATTAAAAGAAATTTCCAAAACAAAAAACTTATAAACAGCTGTCCATTAATTATAACATATGTTCAAAAATAATAACACCTACAAAATATTAAAGATATTCTTAGAAAACCCAACAACCAAATTTGGTCTTAGAGAAATTTCAAGAATGGTTTCACTCGCTCCGGCATCAGTAAAAAAATATCTTCAAACATTAGAAAAAGAAAAACTCGTGGAAACAACCACTATAAAAAATAGTCCGGCATACATAGCAAACAGGGACGAACAAAAATTTAAAACATCCCAAAAATTATCTATAATTTACGAACTCGAAGAATCTGGATTAATTGATTATTTGTGGACAAAAATATGCCCTGAAACAATAATACTCTTTGGGAGCTATTCTAAAGGAGAAGCGACAGAAGAATCAGATATTGATTTATTTCTCATAACAAAAAGACAAGAAATAGATATTTCTAAATTTCAAAAAAAATAAAACGGCCCCTTCAAATTTTTACAGATAACTCTAAAAAAATTCCAAAACATCTAAAAAATAATCTTATAAATGGGACAATCTTAAGAGGATATTTCAAATGATAATAAACATTACTCCTGATAAAGAAAAAGCAAAATCTATTTTAGAAATTATTCAAATCAGAGAGAACACCCTTAAAAAATTAAATAAAAACCAAGATTCAACAACAATAGCAGAAATATATTATGAAATAATTAAAGAACTACAAACAGCGATTCTCCTCATAAAAGGAAAAAATCCCTTGGTAAAGATTCTCATAAAAATTTAATCCGAGAAATTTCGAATCAGAACATAATATCAAATTATGAAATATCTGTAATAGACAATCTTAGAATAAAAAGAAATAAAAGTTCATATTACGGGGAGCAAATACCCTCTTCTTATTTAAAAACAAATGAGCCTACATTAAAACAAATAATTACTAAATTAAAAGAAAAAATAAGAGAAATACTATAATGCTACCACCAGAACAAATAACCCAGATAAAATCCCAAATAATTCAGCAAATAGGATCTACTTTTCCAGAAGACAAAAAACAAACTGCAATTCAACAAATTGAAGCAATGAACCCTGAACAACTTGAAGAATTTCTAAAACAAAATAATTTAATGAAACCAGGAGAAAATCCAGAAACTACACCATGTATTTTTTGCTCTATTGTTTCAGGACAAACTCAATCTAACAAAATAGACGAAAATTCTGATGCAATTGCAATTCTTGAAATCAATCCAATTTCAAAAGCACACTCTTTAGTTATTCCAAAAAAACATTCTGAAAAAGTTTCTAAAAAAACAATGCAACTTGCTGAAAAAATAAAAAAGAAAATAAACACAAAATTCAAACCAAAAAACATTGAACTAATTCCAACAAATTTATTCGGACATCAAGTAATAAACATTCTTCCAATTTACACAAATGAAACAATCAATTCTGAAAAACACCAAGCCAAACCAGAAGAACTTGAAAAATTAAAAAAACAACTCAGGAAAAAAATAAAACCAAAAACCATTAAACAATCAAAAACTAAAAAGCTTAAAGAAAAACTCTGGCTTCCACAAAGAATCCCTTAATAAGAATAAATTAGAAGTCCTAGTGCTGGGAGTGAAGCGAGGCAGTGCTTCCACAAAGGATTCCCTAAATCTGATAAACATTTTTCCGATAACCAATTTTTAAAACAACAATTCTTTTTCCAGAAATAATCATATCAACCACTACACGATATTTCATTACGCGAAGTCTCCAAAATTTCTGTCCTTGAAGTTTCTTTAAATATCTAAAAGGATTATGCCTTATTGAATAAATCTTATTTAGAATTATTTTTTTATCGTCAATAGAAATCTTTTGAAGAAACCGCTCAGCATTTTCTTCAATTTCAATAGAATACATCTTACAAAAGCTTCACACCTAATTCTTTAGCCACTTGTTCTATGGGTTTTATTTTGCCTTGTTTAACATTCTCTAATGCTTCCTGAAGTTCTGCTATCTCCTCGTCACTTAAAACATCTTCTTCTGCTTCATCTAAAAGGATATTTAAAACAATATCATAAGAATCTTTTTCATGCTGTTTAAAATTTTTCAATCTATTCAAGGTTTCACAATTTACTTGTATTGTAGTTTTGTCCATATTATATAATAGTTATAACTACTATATAAGTTTTTCTGAAAAAATTTAATCAAAAAATTCCTTAATCTTTATGGAATAAAAATATTCGCAAAATAAAACTTTGATCCTCCAAAAAAATAAAAATAAACAAAAACCAAAAAACTAATTAAAAAAACCGGAACAAATTGAACCCCTTGCTTTATCTTTACTTCTTTATACGCCTTCTTAATTAATTCAATTTCTTTTTTGCCCAAACCATCCCAACTAGCCTTGATTGTTTTGTTCCCAACTTTCAAATCATTGTAAAGCCAATCCCCCTCTGTTAAATACTTGGTTTTAATTTTTCTAATCATACAAACTTCTTCAACAGATTTTGCATACAAATAAAAATAAGGAAGAACAAAAAACAAAACTCCAAAATAAAAAATTAAACTTTCCAAAAATCCTAAAATCATAAAAATTAATCCAATAAACAAAGAAACATAAATCAATTTCTTTGCTTTCTTAAATCTCTTGGAAAATTCTTTTCTAAACTTTTTGAAATTCTTTAATCCCAAATAAAGACTGACTATCAAACCATAAAATGCTCCTATAAATAAAAAGATAATAAGAAACAACATGAAAATTCTCAAATTGATTTTAAAAATTTCAGAAAAAGGTAAAACAGCCCCGAGAGCAATCATAAGTTTTGCATCTCCGCCTGCAAACATCCTCCCATAATAAAGTGCATTGCCTAATACAAAAAATATTCCAAGCCCAATTAAACCCTGATAAAAAAATCCAAAACTTGCTTCAGAAAACAAACTATAAAAAAACCTAAACCCCAATGCAAAAATTATCAATGAAAAACTCAACCAGTTTGCAACTTCTCTTGTTCTTATGTCTTGTATTGTCGCAAAAATAACCCAAACCAGTGCAAGCACAATTAAAAAAATTACTTCATACATCATATAAAAAGAAAAACTTATTTATAATTATTTCTAAGCCTTGATTTTAGAACTCCGAAATCTTTGCTCCTAGTAAACATTCTTTCAAGAATTTTTCGGAGCCTGCTTGCAGGTTCTCGTGCCATCCTTGGGCGTACACCTTTGGCGGCCACCTTTCTTATAAGGGTTTTTCTTTTTCTCTCTTTTCTTATCTTTCTTTTTATTTCTTTGTTCAGATGCAGAAGTCATAATTAAAATTAGAATCAATTGTTTATAATTTTTTTGTTAGAAAAGATTAAGGTTTAATAGGGCAAGGAAAATTATTAATTAAAGATTTACCATTATAACCTTCTTCTTCTTGAAGAACATTAAGACAATAGGCTGCAGGAGAAATGTCACAATCTTGTTCACTATATTCTGCCTTATCAGCACCAAGAACGGCTATAATTCTTGTACGAATATAATTACAATTTACCCATTGTTTTTTTCCATCAATTGTTAATTCTCTATACTGGCAATAACTTAAAGATAAACTTGGTTTTCCTGCATAACTTGCACAAGCAACTGCAGCAGAATTTAAATCATCTGGTAAAAAACCTAATTTATCAAAAATAAAACCCCATCCTTGAGTAAGCCCAACAATTATAATTATAACAGCCACAACTCCCACAATAAGAGCCAATATTGTTCCAAGACCAGTTCCTTCTGCTTGCCCTTTCTTATCCACCACTATCTTTTTCATAATATATTTAATTAAAACTTATTTTTAAATGTTTGTTAAATTAATCTTTTAAATCAAACTTTAAAGAAATTTTAGGATTATATTTAATCTTAATCTGTTCAAAAGAATCTTCTACTTCCCAGCTATTAATCACAACTTCTAAAAAACCCTTGCCCTCTGTATTTACATCTTCCTCTACAGAGGGTACACCCTTGGGTGCCAATTCAACAATATTAAATTTTCCTTCACCAATAATTTTTTGTAAATCTTTCAAATAATCCTGATCAAAATCATATCTACTAAATTCTACTTTAAAATTTTCTTTAAATCCATTTTCTCTATTTTTTTCAATTACTTCTTCACCAACTTGTCTAATATAAAACTCTGCCAAATCTTGTTTTTGATAAACACTCTCTATAAATCTTGCGTCATAAATATTTTCTTGGATAGATTTAGAACCAATAATAAAATTAAACAAAGCTACTAATAAGACTAGCAACACTAACAAAACCAGCAACACGATTTCCATTGCCCCGTGTTTATTCATTTTTCTATTCATTTTGCCCCCTCACTTGCCCACAAAACAATATACACTATCTCTGAATCAGAAACAGGAACATAAACTCCTGCTAAATCTCTACATTGAGGCTTCCCAATACAACTATTAAAATAAAATTTATTTGCTTCAATATGGTTTTCAATAAATTTTTTGTCTTCTTTAAAAGAATAAATAGTAATTGCAAAAGCCACATGTTTCAAAAAACCTTCTTTAATACCTGCCTCTTCATATTCAAAAATCTCCAACACTTTTTTTATCTCGCTATTTAAAATATCTTCATACTTATCTTTGTCAGAAAACTCTAATTTAATTAATTCTTTAACATTCATCTTTTCCTCGCTTGCCTCGTTAGAGGTTCTCGTGCCCTCTTTGGGTATGCCCTTTAGGGTATCAACTTCAACAGGTGAATTTAAAATTTTCATTAACTCTCTTTGTGAATCTAAATTTTCCACACTTTTTTTAAAATTAATTTCAGTTTTACTTTTCCCAGACAAAGCAGTCGTTATCACAAGAAAACCTATCATCAAAAATAAAATTATAAAGAATGCAACAACCCAAGTAATTGTTATTCCTATTTGTCCCTTCTTTTCGTTTAAAATTCTCATCATTCTCCTCCAGCTCCTCCTCCACCAGATTCTCCTCCTTGAAAACCTTCAAACAAAGAAATTTTCTCGCCTACTTGATTAGACGCAGTTAAAATTTTCAACCTCCATTTTCTAATTTCATTTTCTTTTTCATAAAAAATACTTCTTTCTTTTGAAACACAGCCTTCTGTATCTTTTACATTACAAGCATTTGTAAGAACACCTTCTTCAATTTCTTTCATCACCTTTCCAGATTCATCTAAAATAGAAACATTAAAATAAAAATTGCCCCCAATAACTTTTTTATTTAATCTGCACTCTTGAAAAATATCAAAATCATTCTCTAATAAATTATCACTTAAAATTCCCTGCTCAAAAAAACAATCTAAAATTTTATTACTAAGTATTTCTGCTTCCACATTTCTCACATCAATTTCTGCAGAATAAAACATTGAAACTCCAAATACAATTCCAGCCCCAACCATCGCGATTGTGAAAAGCCACCAAATAGAAAGCAACTTCTCCCCACCAGTTTTATCTTTAAATAACATCTAATTCTCCTCCAAAGATAACATATCTTTCTATTACTTCTTCAACGTAATTAACATTTGCCCCCGGAGGCAAACACCCTGGACCATTATACAATCTTAAAGCAGAATCCCATCCTTCATAAGATAAATATTTTTCTTGATAAATTGGGTCTTTACAAGTTGCCTTAATCTTATTTTGATAAGTACTTTCTTTATAATTATAATATTCTTTCAATATCTCAACACCGACACGAATATTTGTCTCAGGATCTTTCAATTGTTCTTTAGATTCTTCAACATCTGAAGATAAACCTTTAGTTCCTTTATGAACTCCGACATTAATCTGCATTAAACCAATAGAACTTCCCGACCATGCAACAGGATTGCAATTTGATTCTTGCATAATAATTGCCAAAACTAAAAGCGGATTAACCTCATATTTTTCAGAATAATTAAAAATAAACTCAGAATAATCTGCACAATTTTTGCTAACAATCTCTTTCAAATCTCCTTCACTAACTTCTTTATCAAAATCAACAGGCCGACTAATGTCTGGCCAAATCTTGTCACCTACATTTATAATTATTAAATTCTCCTCAACATGATCATAAACATTAACTTCATAATCTGAAAAATACTTGTAAGCATATCCTCCTTTGCTTCCTAAATTAACTATAACTTTGTTCTCTTCTTTATCTAAACCAATTAAGTTGCTTTTCTTTTTATTTTTCTCTGCGACTTTAACACCTTCTTCAAAATCAACTAAAATCTGCATGTCTGACTTTGCCTCATCAATCAGCAACGCCACTTGCTTTGCATATACTTGTTCATAAACAAATGCTCCTGTCGACGCCTTAACTATAAACAACAGCAAAATCCCAAAAAAAACAACATTCAAAATAATAAATATCGTAGGTGGAAGAATCATCTCGCTTCCTCTCTTATTTCTTATAAAAAAATTCATCACCATAATTTATCAAAAGAAAACAATATTATAAATTTAACCAATATTCTCAAAAGAACTACATTCTAAATCTTTCAAAATATATCCTTTATAATCGCCAAAACTCCAACCTGTACTATAATCTATTTCTTTTTCACCCCCATCATAAAAAAATCCTGAAATACCTCCTCCAATAAATCCTACAACCCCTCCTGCAAAAGCACCAGCAGCAGTAGTTCCTGGAAACGGAATTATAAAACCAACAGCTGCCCCAATTTTAGAACCAGTAAATCCTCCTGCTACCGCAGAAGCCCCTCCTACAGCCCAATCAGCCCAACTAGATTTAGTTGTTTCCATAAAAACAATTGCTTTTTCTTTTGTTGAAAACCCATCTAAATTTTCATTATAAGTTTCAGCACTAACTCCTCCTGTCAAAAATTCCCAATAAGAAATATCTTGATTTGGAACTTCACGAGTTAAAAGATAATTACCAAAACCTTTTACTTCTTCTAAACTTTCTTTCAATTCTTTATCAAACGCAATCCTCGAACAAACAGAACACCTTTTTTTTGTAGTTTTTTCTCTAGTAAAAATCTGAACTTTTCCCTCGCCCATCATTGCCCAACAACTCGCCAACTCTCTTGCAACAAAACGATTTATTTCTTCTTCTGTTTTATCTTTACCAACTCGAATTGTTTCAACTTCTTCTTTAATTTCTTTCTCAGTAAACTCTTCTTCACAATCTCCTTTTCCAAAAACTTTATCTGTTATACAAAATTTAGTAGTTTGGCATTTAAGAGAAGGAAGATTCTTTAAATCAAATGTGTCTGGCAAAGTTCCTCTTAAAATCACAGAAGCGTGACAAATTTCTCTATTAATTTCTTCTGTCCAACCAATATTCGCAAAAACAAGAATAAGAATTGCAAATCCAACTATCAAAAGAATTATTTTCACCAACTGCGACGAAGTCATTTGTCCATTTTTATTTTTTTTGAATTTCATTTTTAATTTATTATATACCGAGCAATTTTATAAACTCCTACTAAACTTAAAATAAAAACTACAAACCATAATAATTTATTCATGAAATTTTCCATTACTCCTCTTTTATTTTTCATTTAATGCCCTCTTTATTATAATTTTTTCTTCTTCTTGGTAAATTTTTAGTGAAATTGGCTCGTCAATCCAAATTATAGGAAGGACCCCCCATTCAATTCTAACATCAACTAAAAAATCTTTACAATAACTTTCTTTTTCATTGTCACATTTTTCTTTACAAATGCAAACACAATAATCTCCTTTACATTTTAGAGGTTTATCTTCCTTAGTAGTTTGAGGCCAAGTAACAACTAGCCATTTATCTGGCGATTCTAAAAAAATCTCTACTTCTTTTTCACCATTTCTAATTTTTTCAATTGCAAAATATATTTTTTCTAAACTTACCTCAGCCTGTTTAAGTTTTGTATTTTTCACAAAAATCCCTGCAAAACTTGTTGTAGCAAAAACAAGAATACCAATACCAATAACTGCAAGAATTATTTTCAAAGTTTCTGGCATCAATATTCCTTTACGGTTTTTTTCCAAAAAACTGTAGTGGAAAATTTTTAATTTTGCTCTTTTATTTTTCATTTTTATTCCACCTCATTCCCTTCTTCAAATCCATAATCTCTTGTAGCGCCTGTTTTCTCACCAGGACTTCCTCCTTGAAAAAATGAATCCTCAACAATTTTATCTTCTTTATTAGCATCAAAATCAGGCAAAAATTCAAAATATTTGGTTATATCAACTTTAAACAAAAATAACAAAACAACTCCAACAGCAAAAACCACTAATATTACAATCAACAATTTATTTGTTGGAAAACTCATCTCCCAAACCTCAAAATATTTCTAACATATTCAATAGCATTCATCCCTTTATCTTTTAAAATAAAAAATCCGATAAGCATTATTACCAAAACAGCAATTGCAAGAATCCACCACCCAATCATCTGCACTTCCATCCCTTTTTTTCCGATAGGAAAACATAACAAGGACTTGCTTTTTGTTTTTTTACCAAACCACTTTTTCATTAAACAAAAATGAAAACACAATTAATAAATTTACCTACTTAATAGGTTCTCGCTTCGTAGAGGTTCTCGTGCCCTTTAGGTATGCCGAGAACGCAGCGAGGCAGTAACTAAACCACTCCCAATACAACAGTTGATAAAACAAACAAGGTTGTTGTCGCCAAAAGTGCTGTAATAAAATAAAGCAATATCCCTTTTTTCAAATTCTTCCCTGTCTTATTAGTTTTCTCAAGTTTATCTTCTCCAGAATCAATTGTTACCAAAGTTCCAGTTAAAATAAATATTATTTGAACAAGATAAATCCCAATTGCAATCTGCAAATAATAAGGTGGTATTGTATTCGCCACATTAAACATTTCCAAAAGAGTAGACACGCTTATTCCTCCGAAAAATTCTACCCCACCCAACTCAGCTAAACTCAAGTTATTCAAAATCGCAGTAATCATCGCTGCCAAACCAACAACAATTCCAGATAGCAACGGTGCTAAAAAAGTCATATTACTCTTCATATCAGAAATAACTTCTGCCAGCATGTCTCTCAGTCGGTTAGTAATCTTCTGGATATTTTTAACATACTCTGAAATGCTCATTAAACCAATTGCAGCAATTTTCAAACCTTTCTTTGACGACTCAACAAGAATCCTCATACTTATTGCAATCAAATCAGAAGGGTAATAAATTATCGCGCCTCTTCTCCTGTCAAAAATTGCTCTCTCAACACTCATTCCCATTTGCCGGATATTATAATTCACTCTCTTGAAAAAATCCTCTGTCTTCAACCCTTTTGACGACTCCGCAACCTTTCCAAAAATAAGTTCAGGAGGCATACCATTACCAAGCCTATTCCCTAACTGAAACAAAGAATTATTAAATTCATTCTCAAGTTGTCTTGTTTTCTCTCTTTCTTTAATCAAATCTTTAGTTTTATTTTTAAAAGCCATTGAAAAAAACAACGCCAATCCCAATGGAATAAATAAACTAAAAAACAACGCCCCAATACCAAAAGGTCCGACAACACCTTCTCCAAATTCTTTAAAATCAAAAACTTTATTTTCTCCAAAAAACCTAAACCAAGTTGAGAAAAAGTATAATCTGTTTGCAAACCAAATAAATCAGGTAGAGGGGTATATTGAAAAATTAATGGCAAAAGCCCAATTATAAAAAAAGGCAAGCAAATCAAAAACGGAACAAGATAATGCTTATTACTTTTATATTTCGGATAAAGAGGGTTTCTCTCTAACAAAGAACTTTCACCATAACCTCCTGGCCTCATCAACAAAACTTTATCTGTGAGATAAAAAACAAAAAAGGAATAATCATGTTAAACAAAATAACCACATGAATCCAGTTAAGCATTCCACCAAGCATTGCAGAAGCCAAAGGCAACAACGCTAAACCGAGCGTCGGCAAAACAACTCCAAGCATATAAACATTTGTAAGAGGGCTCCGAACACTATGAGTAAACTTCAGCATTTTATCATAAACTCCTTCAAGAACAACTTGCAATGCTTTTTCCAAAGTCGCAATCCTTCTTGTGTTATCTGGTTCAAACAAACTGCTCTCAATCAAATGAAATGCTTCAATAAATTCAACAGAATAATCTCTCCATGTTCCAAGATAATTATCCAAACTCTCTTTTATTGAAGAAAATTTCCCTATAGAAACTTCATAAAATATTTTTTTAAAATCAAGTGCAAGAGGATATTGCAAATGCTCTGAAGCAAAAGCAATTGCTTTCTCAAGATTAGAAGTGTGCCTCATATACACAACAACATACAAAAGAGCAGGAACCATTTGCGACGACGCCTTGAGCCTCCATTTGTTCGCCAGCCTCGCAGGATACCCATTAACAAAATAAAATAAAAACAATGAAAAAACAAATACTAAAAACAAAAACAAAAAGGAAAATTTGCCAAAGCCCCGCTTATCAAACTTCCTTCCCCTCCTCCTTTAATCAAAGCAACTGCAATTGAAATAAACAAACCAATTACAAACACCCCAAGAAAAGTCATTACTCCCAAAGTCAATGCTTGCCAAGGTTCAATTTCAACATGTGCAATTTCAAGTTGCCTTCTAATCTTCTCCTCATCTTTTTTAGCAACTTTCAATTTTATCACATTACCCAAACTACGACACCATCTCTCATACCTCTGCAATTCAGGAACCATCTCTTGCTTAAACCTAATATATTCCTGACTAAATCCTCTTCTTTGAATATCTGTTGTCTTAATCTGCTCTTCAATTCTCGCACTATGCTTTCTAAGAATATCTTTAACTTTTTTATCAACCATCTTTATGTAATTTGTTTACAAATTATATTTGTAAAGCAATCTCTTATATAAATAGAAATAGAATTAATAAATGTTTAGAATTAATTTAATTGTTTCTTCATCTGGGATCCTTTCTTAATCTCCTATTCTTTATTTATCTCTTTTATAACCCACCATTCTCTATTTTCAATATATAATTTCAAATTATTTTCAGCAACAAACTCTACTACTGCTTGTATAACTCCATTAGCACTCTCATTCTCAAAACCTTTTCCATTTACACAATCATGTCCTCCAAGCACTCCTCCATCTTTTACTTTCTCCCAATAATTTCTAATGTCTTTCTTTACATTATCATAATCATGTGCACCATCAATATAAACAAAGTCTAAACTATTCGGAATATCCTTAATTGCATCTTTAGACTTTTTGTAAATAAACCCTACATTTTCATTTTTCAATAAATTATATGCTTTTTCTTTTGCAATATTTAAATCAGACATTTCAGAATATTCTTCATAAGGGTCTATTAAATATAATTTCTTAACCTTTCCTGTTCTAAACATTGAATAAGAATGTTCTCCACTATTAACTCCAATCTCTGCTCCAATCAAATTCTTTCCTTGTAATCCATTCTTTTCAAAATATCTTGGATAAATCTTAGTAACATATATCCCTAAATAATTAATTAGAAAATTATTAGTAATTCTAAATATAACTTTCTTTATTTCCATTATTTCTTCACCTCGTCAGTCAATTCATCTAACCTTTTACCTATAATTAGCCTATACTTTTCTAAATTCATAAATATAAAATAAATTTCACGTTAATAAATATTTTCATATCCTCCGTTTCTTAACTTCCTCATTCAACCATTGTTGCCAAGCAGGAAAAACCCTGTCGCTCATTGGCAATCCAATCTCCTGACTTATCTCATCAGAAATTTTATGAAACTCATGATTAGAACGCGTGTTAAATTTCGCTTCTAAAATATCTTCATCTCCAGTAATTTTCGCAACATCAACAATTTCTTTTTTATTTTCGCCCTCAACAAAATATTATCATAAATAGCCTCCCAGTTTCCAGCCCAACCTCGAACATTCGCAGCAATTCCTTTAATTATTTCACTATCTCCATTAATCAAATCTTCTGAAACTTCCAACTCATCTTTCTCTACATTATATTTCAACAAATCAACAAATCCTTTTTCCAATAAAGGGTCTTGTTTCCAGTGTTTCCGAACTTCTGAAATCTGCACCACTCTTTTAAATGAATGCAAACCATCAGGAGTTTTTATTGGATTACAAACTGCAATTATATCTGTTGCCTTAAACGACGTGGCTGGAACTCCTAAATCATTAACCACCCTATCAAAAACTCCATAAGGAGAAGCGCCATGAATTGTTCCTGCAACAACATTTGCCAGAGCCCCGACTCTCATCGCTTCATAAAGTGCCTTTGCCTCTTCACTCCTAACCTCTCCCATAATCAAACAACTGTCTCCTAACCTCAAACTTGTTCTTATCCCGTCATCTGCAGAAACCTCTGTCGTCGTCTTCAACAGAGCAGAACGAACCTTCATTCTCAAAATATCATACTCAAGTTTTCTCAAAGACTCAACAGGCAATTCCAAAGAATCTTCAATAACAATGATCCTGTTCTTTGAAATAATTTCCAACATCAAACTTCCTAATAACGAAGTCTTTCCCGAACTCCTCGTCCCTGCAATCAATAATGTTCTCGAGCCGTCAATTAAAAAACTAAACAAACCAGCAGCAAAAGGATTAAGCATTTTATTCTGTACAAAAAGAGGCAATGTCCAAGGTTGCTCTCTGTGTCTCCTAATTGCATAAGCCAAACCATCTGGTGACAAAGGCCTCTGGATTATCGCAATCCTTGCTCTGACATTCCCAATCTCTAACTGAGTATCTAAAATTGGATTTGCCTCGTCAAGTGGTCTCCCAGAAATCATTCTAAACTTCGCAGCCCATGAATCAACATCTTCTTGACTTGGAAGAATATTTGTAGAACACTCTTCATAATCCTGATGTCTCAAAAAAATATTTGTCATTGAAATCGGAGCATTCAAAACAATATCCTGAAGCTTTTTATCTTGAAGTAAAACCTCAATAAGTCCAAAACCAACTGTATGCCTAACAAGAATCATCGCCAACTTATTCAAATCAGAATAATTCAATTTTATTCCCTTCCCCTGCGCCAAGTCCTGCACCAAATCTTTAGAAATATTAAAAAAAACTTGTCTTATCCTATCAGTATCTGTAAACTCCTCTGCCTTCGGTTGGTGTTCGATCAAAACCTCTCTCGCAAGATTCAAAAGCAAACTATGTTCCTCGCTCAAAGAATTCTCAGGCGGATTCAAATGATAAATTAATTTTGCCTCGTCTTTCCTTCTCAAAATAGTTACAAGCGACTCATCATAATCATTATTAGAAATTTTATACTGATCAACAATCTCTGCTTCTCTTGGTAAATCTGAAACAAGTCTCGTAAAAGTAAAATTAGGAATCACATCGGGTTTGAAAAGATTATAGTAAATTTCTCTGTCTCCCCTTTTATGCTCTTTGAGATAAGGATAAACTGCTTGAATCAATTTCGTCTTTTCAAACAACTCAAAAATCTTTTCCAAAAAATTAATATAATTCATCAAATCTGTTTTATATGCGTCAATTGTTTTATTTAAAAAAATCTTTGCCTCAATAATAATTTTCTTCAATTCATTATAAGCAGTAACCGGGTCCTGCTTCATCAAAAGCAAAAAAGAAAAAACATCATTATATCTGCGAGTAAAAAATTCTTCTTGATTGGTGATAAGTTTCTCTTGAGATAAAATTTTTTCTTGCCTAACAAGATAAACATAAAATTGAGCAATTTCCAAAAGAAAAGCAGTCTCTTTAAAATCATAATTATAATTTTTCTGTTGAACAAAAACCACTCGCGAAACATTTGGGTTATCCATTAAAACATCTATGGTTCTCTCCATAACTTCTGCGTGCTCAGAAATACTCGGCACATAAGGAGCCCCAATATAATTAATAAAAATAATATCTTCTCCTCCTTTTCTCTGAATCTCATAAGAATATAATTTAGTTTCTTTATTAAATTGCATCTTGTAAATTTAATTCATTCATAATTTAAACAAATGAAAATCCCAATTTTATTTAATTATTACAAAACAAAGACATTTATAGATTTTATTATAATAAACAACAACAAATTTAAACCCATTTAACATAATATTTATATGGAAAAAGAGATGAATTACGCAGGACAAGCTTTTGGAGAAAATAATCTTAAATTAAGAAATTTAGAAGAAAACCAAAGAATCGTCAAAGACAGACTTCTTTTAATAGGACAAAATCTTTTAGAAATTAAAGAAAAATCAAATCAAGATATCCTTAATATAAAAAAAGATGTTGAAAAAATTAAACTAGAAATGGAACGAATGATAAATTTTTTAGAAACAGCCTCAAGCGAGTTTTCAAAGTTTGCAAAAAAAGAAGATTTAGAAATTTTATCAAAACAAGCAAGAATGTTTCAACCATAAAAATTAAAAAATGAAATTAACTAATATTAAAATAAATAAAAAGTGGTTTATACGCGATTTCCCTCGGATTGCAATAAAGAAATTGCATCACGGAACAGGAAGGGAAAATACAAAAAAACCGCTTAGGTTGTTTTGATGGGGATCTTAGAACAAGTAACAAAAATGAAAGAACAAGGAATTCCTGATGATCAAATTGCAAATAAATTGCAAGAACAAAGAGTTTCGCCAAAAGAAATTAACGACGCGCTGAATCAATCAAAAATAAAAAATGCTGTATCAGATACAGAAGGTATGCAACCATCAATTATGAACGCCCCAAAACCAACAAGTGGGGGGAGAGATACTTATACTCCTCAAACCCAAGAATATGGACAAGAAACTTATGCTCCTCAGCAAGAATACCAACAAGAAGAATACGCACCTCAAGAAAATTACGACGAATATTATTCAGCAGGAACTAACACAGACACAATGATTGAAGTTGCTGAACAAGTTTTTTCTGAAAAAATGCAAAAAATACAAAAACAATTGGAAAAATTAAACGAGTTCCAAACCCTTTCTCAAGTAAAAATAGATTCTACTGCAGAAAGACTCAAACGAATAGAAACAATCATAGACAACTTACAAATTTCAATTCTCGATAGAGTTGGTTCTTATGGAAAAAATTTAACCAATCTAAAAAAAGAAATGACTATGGTGCAAGATTCTTTTAAAAAAATTTCAAAACATAAAACTCACAAAACAACAAAAAAGCATTCTAAAAAATAATTTTATTCGGGAACTCTATTAGGAACCCCAAAAGGCCAAATTCCTTTATAATCTGTAGGTGTTGTTTTTGAACCTCCAACAATAATTCCTATAACTGCTAAAATAAAAACAACTCCTGCTACCATTGGCCAATTATCAGACCACCACCAACCAGAAGACCATCCTAAAGCACCTGCAGTTTTAACTAAAACAATTATTAAAATAATTGCTGCAACTCCAAGCAAAGTATATCCTATTGCTCCAGATTTAGGATCTATAAACATCCCCATTAAGATTAATAAAACTAAAATAACTGCTAATCCAATTCCAAGCCTTGGAAAAATTTCAGCAAAAAATTGAGGCACCATTGGAAATTGCATAGCCATTAATCCAACAACCAACGCAATAATTCCATTAATAGATTTATTCTCTTTAAACAATTTAACCTGAGTTAAGATTCCATAAACCAAAGCAAATATTAAAAGAAATGGAAGAAGATATTGAAAAAATCCTGCTTGTTCCCATTGAGTAAGCATATCCCCGATAGCAGTCCCATCAAAATAAGTATATGAAGCCAACATCAAACCTTTTATCATAATTAAATTCAGAAGAATATCTTTAAATATGTTTCGAATTAATTGCTAGAACTAGAACTTTTCAAAACAACTGCCAAAGCAGCAGCAACAACTGCAACAAAAATAAAATTCGTCCAAAAAGTATTGCTCCAACTTTGCTTAAATAAAAAGTCAAATGTATCTGTGCTAATTCCAGCTGCCCAAAAAACAGCAACAATTACTGCAACAACAAGGGCTATTCCTACTGTCCATTTAACCCCTTTATTTGACAAAATATCTGCATCAAGTCCTTTTCCAGATACAAACCCCCAAAGAAGTAAAACCACAAACACTATAACAATTGCAACAGTCAAAAACAAAATCATATTCTCAACTATCATTCTTGGCTGTACAACACTTAAAAAAATCAAACCAATAACAAACGCCAAAACCGCATTAAGTTGTTTTTTATCATCTCCCAAAAGTTTACCTTTTTCAAGAATTGCAAAAACAATAAAAAATATTAACAAAAACGGGTAAGCAAACTTAGTCAAAAGTTCGTGTTGAAAAATTGTTTCTAAAACCATATTAGATTAAGTCCTCTCTTATCTCTTCAATATCTGAATCTGGATTTGGCAAAGCAGATTTATTTATTATAAAAATATCATTAATTGCTCTAACAAATTGATGCGGAATTATCACTCCTTTTGCTCCTCCAATAAGAGATAATACACTTCCTCCAACCCTTATTCTCCAACCATCAATCTTATTCTCTGTTAAATTAGCTTCCTCTATTTCTCCAAAATAATCTCCGTCATCAGTGTAAACTTTTGCTCCAACAACCTCTGTTATCTTCTTAATTCTCATGCTCTCTTCAGATTAAACTTCTTTATAAATATTTCTATGATTTACACTATAACAAACTTTATAAAAAATATTTTCGTAAATATTCTTATGCTTAACCAAAAAGAGATAACAACAATCATAATACTTACAATTATTTTAGCATTTGTTATAAGCCTTGTAGAAACCCTGGAACTTTTTCTTTATGCTTTGCTTTCGGTATTTTTAATTTTCATAATAAATATCACTGCAAAAAAAGTAGCAAGTTTTTATTTTGACACAGAAATAGAAATAAAACTCTGGGAAATAAAAAAGCACAACCCTTCACATAAATTAAAGCGCCCTTTTCCAATTGGAGCCTTCTTGCCTATAATTATGAAAGTTCTTTCAATTGGATATTTGAACTGGATGGCTTGTTTTGTTTTTGATGTTAAATCAAAAATTTACAAAACCGCAAAAAGACACGGGCTTTACACTTTCTCAGAAATCAGCGAATTCCACATTGGACTAATTGCAGCAGCAGGAATATTTGCAAATTTAATTTTCGCTATAATTGGATATTTTATTGGGCTTCCTGAACAAATGAACTTTGTAACATTGAGTATCTGGTTTGTATTTTTCAATATGCTTCCTATCTCTGACCTAGACGGAAACAAAATTTTCTTCGGGAACTTAACACTCTGGAGTTTCCTTGCCTCAATAGTTCTAATAGGTTTACTTTATTCAATACTTGTAATATAAAAAAATATTTAAATTCAACATCACATTAAATACTATGAAAAAAGAAACAACCTTTTTAACAAAAAGAAAAACAACAGCATTTTTTTCCATAATCTCCTTAATAGGGGGCTTTTCTTTCTTAAATAAAAACATCACAGGAAAAATTATCTTGGAAGAAGCATTCTCTTTTGATTTAATTTCATTAATTGGATTCTTGCTTATCTTATGTTCAATCATTCTAGGTGTTTATTCTTTGAAAAATAAATAAACCATCTAAAATTATTTATACTCGTAAAAATTTTCCTATTAATGATAGAAAAATTTCTTAAAGGAATTACTCCAAGAGATTATCAAAAGAACATCCTTAAAACTTGCGTGGAAAAAAATTGTTTAGTTGTGCTTCCAACAGGATTAGGAAAAACTCTTATTGCATTGATGTTAACAATAAAAAGGATGGAGAAATTCCCGGGAGAAAAAGTAGTTTTCCTTGCACCAACAAAACCTTTAGCAGAACAACACTTAATTTCTTTTAAAAAACACCTCCCTGAATTATTCGGAGATATGCAATTATTTACAGGAGCAGTTGTAGCAAATCAAAGGAAAAAAATCTGGCAAACAGCAGACATAATTTTCTCAACCCCGCAATGCGTTGCAAATGATTTAAAAAATAAATTATATAATTTACAAGATGTCTGTCTGCTCATAGAAGACGAGGCCCATAGATGTGTAAAAAATTATGACTACAATTATGTTGCACAAATCTACAAAAAACAATCAGAACACCCAAGGATAATGGGGTTAACAGCTTCGCCAGGAAGCGAGTCTTCAAAAATTAAAGAAATTTGTTGGAACCTTTCTATAGAAGAAGTTGAATTAAGAACCAGAGACAGCAAAGATGTAGAACAATATCTTCAAGAATTAAAATTTGAAAAAGTCCTTGTAAATTTCCCTCCTGAACTAGAAGAAATAAGACATGTTTTAAAAGAATTATTCAACCGATACGTCGAAGAATTAAGGTACAGAAAAGTTCTTTTTGGTCCTTGCTCCAAAACAAGCCTAATTGCGCTCCAAAAAAAAATTATGGCGACCTTAGCAAGGGGGAACAAAAATTTTAATTATATGCTCGGAGCAAGTGCCTGTGCTCAATCAATAAAAATCCAGCATGCATTAGAACTTCTTGAGACACAAACATTATCTGGTTTTAACAAATACTTAAAAAATTTATTTGATCAGGCGGCAAAAAAGCAAAGCAAAGGTGTTGTAAAACTTGTTGCAAAACCAGAATTCAATTTCATTTATATATCTTCAAATGAACTTCTATCAAAAAATATTGAACATCCAAAAATAGAAAAATTAGTAGAACTTGTGAAAAAAGAAAAATCAGAAAATAAAAATAGTAAAATGATTATTTTCACACAATTTAGAGAAACTGCTACAACAATTTCTAAAAAACTTAATGAACTCGTGAACATAAATGCAAAAATTTTTGTTGGACAAGCAAAAAAAGCAGGCACAGGTTTAAACCAAAAAGAGCAGAAAAAAATAATTGAAGAATTTTCAGCAGGAGAAATAAATTGTCTTGTTAGCACTTCAATTGGGGAAGAAGGATTAGATATTCCCGAGGTAAACACAGTTATATTTTACGAACCAATACCTTCTGCAATAAGGTCCATACAAAGAACAGGAAGAACAGCAAGATTAATGGAAGGAAAACTTATAATTCTTATAACAAAAGGGACGCGCGACGAAACTTCTTACTATGTCTCACGAAGCAGGGAGAAAAAAATGCACAGCGTCATTGATTTAGTAAAAAAAAGTTTAGCAAATAATAAAATAGATTTTCAGAGGAAGTTGGAATGAATTTAAAAAAGTGCCTTAGAAAAATAATATATCATAGGTGTCCAGACGAAATACTTAGCCGTAAAGATTGCTGTTTCTAATTTTTTAGAAAGCATAAACTCCAGGTATTCTATAGGTTTTTCTTGATATTCTATTGATTCTTGAGTTCGTGGGAAATAAACACCAAGATTTTTTGATTCCTTGAATTCTGTTTTAATTTTTTCTAATTCCATTCTCTGTTCCAAATTTTTTGCTCTTCTTTTACTAAAAAATCTATGCGTAGGAATATCTCCAACTAAAGGAGTTATAAATAAAAGAGATTTGCCCAAGTCATTTAAGTTCATTTTAGTTTCTTTTCTCATTTCTTTTCTCCCATATCTTCTTTAGATAATTCTTCTAAATCTTTTTTGTAAATTTCATATTTCGGGGAGATCAAACTACCGGTCAAAAGTGCTCCTCCAATTAAAATTCCTGCACCACCTGCCATTGTTTCCAATTTGTCTGGAATACTGCAAAATTGTCCCAAATTAGCATAAAAATTAAAATCAGTATTTGCATGCATAGAATTATACATTTTAGAAGAAACCTCCAAAGTTTTAAGTAGCAAACTTTCTACACTCGTTGTCCCAATAGCCAATCCTATTAGCCCGCTTGCCACTCTGCTTTTCGTATCCATATTTTCTTCAATCCTATATTTTTCTAAAGTTTCTTTCTTATTTTCCATTTTATCTTAACCCTTCCAAATTATTTTCTTTCTCTTCTTCTAATTTTGCAATCTCTTCTTCTAATTTTGATTTTTTTCCTTCATATCTATTTAAGAGACTTTGCACGAAACTTTGCCGTTCCTCACCATATTCTTTCCATAATCTAATTATTTTTTTTTTATAAACAAGAGTTTTATCTTCAAAATTGCCTTTTTTTGTTCCATAAAGGATATTTACTATTTTCCCTTCTTTATTTCTTAGGACAATATCTTCATACTGGTCTCCATCAATATTTCTAACTTCTACATTGATTGGTTTTGTTCCTAAATAACCGTCATACTTACCCAAAAAATACAATCCAATTTGTGAAGCTATAACAAGAGCTATTAAACAACTACCTTGTGCTAATCTAATCTTATGATCTTCTTTATTTTCCATTTTATTTTCCTAAGTTATCTTCACCGTAACTTAATAAGAATAACAAATTAAAGGTCTATTTAAGTTAATGTGTGGGAACTTCCACACCATTAGAAAGATTTAAATAAACTAAATTTCTATCTAAATTATGGAAATTAATAAACAATTAGAATCCCTCGGTTTAACAACTACTGAATCTAAAATTTATACTGCTTTATTAAGGGCAGGGGAATCTACAGCAGTTCAATTATCAAAAGAAATTGAAATTCATAGAAGAACTATTTATGATAATCTTAATATTTTATTAAAAAAAGGTTTGGTAAATTTTAAAATAAAAAAGGGGTTAAATATTTTGAGGCAAATAACCCCAAAACATTAAAAATATTTTTGGAAGAAAAAAATAAAACATTAATAAATATTTTACCGGCATTAAATTCATATTATAAAAACAAACAAAAACCTCTTTCAATTAATATTTACTCCGGAATTCAAGGAGCAAAAGCAATAATTGAAGAAGCAATCCAGACAAAACAAACTTTATATTGGGTTGGAGGAGGATTGTATTTTTTTGATTCTCTTGGTTTTTCAAAAAAATTCATAGAAGAAAAATTATCTAAAGCAGATATAAAAATGGTGCAGGCAAAAACTCCCGAAATAGCAAAAAAATTAAAATTATTCAAAAAGAAAAATATTAGATTCCTCCCAAAAAAATATGCTTCTAAGGTGGGATATTTAATTTATGGGGAAACAACAGCAATAGGTTTAATTCAAGAAGAAATAACAATGATAAAAATAACAAATAAAGAATTCTCAAAAGGATTTAAAAATTACTTTGATATTTTGTGGGCTATTGGAAAAAAATGAAAACAATCTACAAAAAACAACTCCATAACATTTTCTCAGCAAAAAAAGAACCAATCAAAAAAGATTTGCCAAAACCAAAAATAATAATTGACTATCGTGAAAAACAATCTTTAGTTGTTGCAGAACTTGTAAAACTTGGTTTTGAAATTAAACTAAAGGAATTAAAAGTTGCAGATTATATTGTGAAAGATGTTGCAATTGAAAGAAAAACAGTCTCGGATTTTATTTCTTCTATGATAAATAAGAGATTATTAAATCAAATAGAAGAAATTCAGCAATATAAAAATAAATTACTAATTATTGAAGGGGTTGGGGAACAAGAACTTTATCCAGAAAATAATGGGGTGAATCCAAGTGCAGTAAGAGGATTTCTTCTTTCAATTCTTTTAAAACACAACATCCCTGTACTTTTCACCCAAGACTATAAAGACACTGCACAATTTATTTATAGAATAGCAATGAAAAAAAACCAAGAAATGGGAATTAGGCCGAACAAAAAATCACTAAACAAAAAAGAACAAATGCAATTTATTTTAGAAGGTTTTCCAGGGATAGGTCCAAAAGCAGCAAGGAAACTCTTAGAAAAATTCTCAACGCTTCAAAATATTTTCAGTGCTCCTCAAGATGAACTCAAAAAAATCATTGGAAAAAAAGCAGAAATCTTTTTAATTACAGAATTAGGATATTAAAAATCTTTAAATAACAAGATTTTATGATTGAAATACGAAAAAAACAACAATCTTAATTATCTTTATAAGTATTTTCATTGTCATAGGATTCTTTCTCAGTTTGAATAATTTTTTATTTACTGAGCAAATAATTGAAAACAAAAATTTTCATTTATCAACAATCGCAATTTGTAATGAAACAAATTATTGTGAAGATTATGAAATTGAATGTAATGGAAACAAAACAATCAAAACAATAGCGACAGGTTTTTCAATCCAACATAATGAAGATTGGGTAGATCCAAGAAGAGAACAAAACGAAAATTATTGCGAATAATTATAATAACTCTGAAAGAATTTTAGCACCTAATTTAACAGTCAAATTATCTTTCTCTTTTTCAGGATTAATCTCAACTAAATCAACTGCTCTTAAATTTTTCATTTTATTAATTCTTTGAATTAAATAAACAAACTGTCTACTCGTTAAACCTCCTGGTTCAGGATACCCTGTTGCAGGAGCAAACACAGGGTCAATAACATCCACATCAATAGAAACATAAAGTTCTTTATCTTTTGCAAATTCCATAATTATATCACACGTATCCTGCAAATTATCCTGTAATTGATTCATAGAAATCACCCTAATATTTTTCTCTTTCAAAAATTCCATTTCATCTTTCCAATAATTTCTCACAGCAACAAGAAGAATATTCTTTGTCGGAAACCCATCTTCAATTAATTTCCTCAGCCATTCTTCATGTGTTGGTTCTTTCATAGGAACCATGCAATCGGCATGCGCATCAAATACAATCAGACAAGGTTTTTTTCCAGAGTCATCACAATAATCAAAAAAAGCCCGCGTCGTCGAATAACTTATAGAATGGTCTCCTCCTAAAAAAATAACTCTTGGCTTTTCCTGAAAAACCTCAAAAGAATTCTTATAAATCAATTTATTACTTTCCTCAATATTTCCATTATCCAAATGAATTTCTTCTAATTCTAATTTTTGAACATCAATAATTTTTCCTTGCTCATTTGAATGAATATTTTTCAACTCTTTCAAAATTTCATTTCCAGCATTCTGACAGCCATTAGTTTTACCCAACCCATTTATTCCAGGAACTTTTACTATAAACATTTAATCCTCTTTATCGAATTTATGAGAAAAATGTGGAAGATTTTAATCTTCCTCCGGTTCAAGAACAAAAAAACTATAATCTTTTATCTTAGCTAAATCTTTAACATCTTTTAATTTAACTTCAGAAATATTTTTCTCAAACTCATAAAATTTCTCAGCATTCCCGTCAATTTCACTAAAAAGTAAATTCACCATTTGCGACTGAGAATCTTCCATTGAAATTTGATAATTCCCAATCATCTGCTCTTTAATTTCCTCTAATTCTTTTTCACTAAAATCTCTCGCAACCTTTTCAAACTCTTTTAAAATAAGCTCTTTCACCTTCTCAACATTTTCTTTTGAAGTTCCAACATAAACAACACTATATGCATAATCTTTGCTTGAATCAATGCTCCCTGTTACTGCATATGCTAAATTTCTTTTTTCTCTTATTTCAGCAAATAATCTAGAAGACAATCCAACCGCCATTAAAGTTCCCAAAACCTGTGCAGCATAATTTTTCTTATCTATAGACACAGGAACATGGTAAGCAAAAACCAAATTCGCCTGATCAATTCCTTTTCTCTTTTCTATTTTTGATTCATTTTTTAATTTAATATCAAATATAGGAATCTTGCCCTCTATTTTTTCAAAATTCTCTTCAGCAAATTTAACAAGTTCATCAAAATCAGCATCTCCAACAACACATAAAATCATATTATTTGGCTGATAAATTTCTTTAAATTTCTCAATTATTTTTTTCTATCTATAGAATTCATCGTTTCATATGTTCCAATTAAAGGGATGCCAAAAGGTTCTTCATAAAGAGTTTTATGAATTCCATTAAAAACATGGTGCATAGGATCATCATGGCACATTTTTATTTCCTCAAAAATAACTTTTCTCTCTTTCTCTAACTCTTTCTCATCAAACAAAGGGTTCTTTACCAGATCTCCTAAAACTTCCAAAGCAACATTCAAATGTTTGCTTGGCATCTTGCACAAAAAAGCAGTAATTGTCTCTGAAGTAAAACCATTCAATCTCCCTCCATTTTTTTCAATCTCTTCTGCGATTTTTTTCGCACTTCTTGTAGGAGTCCCTTTGTAAAGCAGATGCTCAATAAAATGTGAAATTCCTTTTTCTTCTGCAAGCTCATTAATCCCCCCATTTCGAACTGCAAACGCAACACTCACAACAGGAATATCTCGTTTTTCAAAGATAAGAGTCATTCCGTTTTTCAAAACCTTTCTATGAAAATCCTTTCTCATAAAAAGAAATCTTTTCAGAAGTATATAAAGATTATTGAACTACCTCAATAAAAAATAAAATCCAACACTTGAGCCAATAATTACAATCGCAATTATCAACCAAAGCCACCATTTTTTCCAGATAGGAATTTCTCCTTCTGGTTGTATCTGTGCAGGTTGAGCCACAGCAGGTTGTTGAACAGGCGCTATTGGTTGTGCTTGACTAACCTTAGGTTGTGTTTGTTGTGCCATAATTTACCTCTTTAATTATTATAGATTAGAAAACAGATATTATAAAGTTTTATCTTTTTCAAAAACCAAATATCTTTAAATAATTTTTTACAAATTATTGCTATGATGCTTTTCTAAAAGAGAAGTATCTTTCTCCACCAATTTCAAAATCTTCTAATATTTTAAAATTTTCTTCAATAAATTTTTTTATCCACGACCTTTGAGCACTAAATTTACTCCTCTTACCCAAACTCCTCGTCGCAAAACTCAAAACAACTAGGTCAACTAAAGGGACAATTTCCTTTAAAAGTTTTTTAGAATAATTCCTCTCAATAACTTCAAGGGAATCAATCACCTTAAACAAAAAAACAACTCTTGGTTTTTTCTGTTTTTTAATTAATTTTTTATTTCATCAAGTTCAAACAAACTCAAATGAAAAGCCTTACCTTTTATTTTCTTCTTCTCAAAAAAATAATTCATCAAATCAACCAATTGCCCAACAGCCTCGACACCAACATAATTTATTTTTTTCCTTTAAAAAACTCATAACCAAAACCATTAACCCCTGCTCCTAAATCAATTACTGAAATCTCTTTCTCTTTAATGAGTTTAAAAATTCCTCCATAAACTTCTCCATAATAAGGCCGTCTTTCTTTAGTTGATTTGTGTTTTTTCAAAACCCATTCAATATCCCTCTCTTTGATTCCTAAAAGCTTCCGCGAAGAAAATGAAGAATAAACTTTTCTCAAAAACTGTCTTGTCGACTTCAACTTTTGATAATCTGTATTCTGCGTTTTATCAAATTTCTCAAAAGCCAATTCAATATCTTTTTTAGGCAACTGCGAAAATTCTTTTTTCTTAATTATTTTTTCAATTAATTCATTCCTATCCATAATTTTATTAAATCGTTTAAACTTAAAAAATTATGCCCATAAATGCATCACCACACTTTGAACGTGCACAATCAGAACACGAATCTGCGGTAGGAACAGAAGCAAAAATTAGAACTCTAAAAAAAATGCTAACTCTTGCTCCAAAACATAAAGGTGCAGAAAACTTATTAAAACAATTAAAAACAAGATTAAAAAAATTAAAATATACTAGTGAAAAAGAATCCAAAAAAGCAGGCTCAACTCAAAAAGGAATAAAAAAAGAAGATATGCAAGCAGTTATTATTGGTAAAACAAATGTTGGAAAATCTTCTATAATCTCACTTTTAACAAATGCCGAACCAAAAATTTCTGAAAACAAATTCACAACAACAAATCCCATAATAGGAATGATGTCTTTTGAAAAAACAAGCATTCAATTAATTGAAATCCCTGCAATTGAATCTGAATATTATAATAAGGGGCTCGTGAACACTGCGGACACAATTTTAATCGTCGTTGATAAAATTGAACAAATAAAAGAAATTTTGGAAGAAATAAAAAACTCTTCTGGAAAAAAAATAATCCTCTTCAATAAAATAGATTTGCTCAGCGAACAAGAAAAAAGAAAATTATCCTCAACACTTCAATCTAAAAAATATAATTTTGTTTTAATTTCTACAAAAACAAAAGAAAACTTGGATGAATTAAAAAATAAAATCTTCCATAGTTTTGATAAAATAAGGGTCTACACAAAAGAACCAGGAAAAGAAAAATCGCCAAAACCAATAATCATGAAACCAGATTCAATACTAAAAGATGTTGCAGAGAAAATTCTAAAAGGATTTTCTAAAAAAGTTAAGGAAACCAGAATCTGGGGCCCCTCCTCAAAATTCGCAGGACAAAAAATCGGGCTCCAACATAAATTAAAAGATTTAGATGTTGTTGAATTTAAGACAAGATAACTTTATAAGATTACATACCTATATTATCAAAAAGATGAAAGGAGGTGAAAAATGAGAAAAAGTTTATTAGCAACTATCGGGACAATTATTCTAGCAGGCACTATTAGTTATTCAACTCCAGTCTATGGGGGGGAGAGATTTGACAAAATTAAAAGATCTGTAAAACAAAGAGGTGCCGAAGTTAAAGATTACATGAGGAAAAATCAAGAAGAACTTGCAATTAAGGCCTTAGAAAAAATCAATCCAGGAGCAGGCCCAGCAATAAAAGGATTTAAAAGATATAGAAAAGAATTTGATCAATATAAGGAAAGAAGAAAGAAAAGACCAAGATCAGGGGGAGTAATGATGGGAACCGGAGTTGTAAGGAAAGAGAATTGGGATTAAAAAATTACTTCCAACTTTTTCTAAATATTCTTTAAGGTTAAATTTAGAACCAAGGAATTATCTTGTTATACTATACTTCTTAACTTCTTCATAAAGTTTTTTGGCTTTTTTATTTTTCTTAAAATATTCTCGAATTGGTTCTATCATTTCATCTAAATAAAATGAAACTGCTTTTTTAAGATCTAAAGGGTGTAATTTTCCTTTTTTGTAAATTTCTTCTAATTCATAATAATTTAATTCTAAATCTCCTCCAAATTTTTCAGAACGAGATATTTTTATTTTAGAATATCTCTTAAAAATAAGGTATTTTAAATAATCAAAAAGAGGATTTCCTTCAATAATTTTTTCAGGACAATATGCTTTATTTATTTTCCTTTCTATATCTTTTTGAGTATCGTGCATATAAATACAAGTTTCAGGTTTGCTTTTACTCATTTTGCTAGTCAAAAGGATTTCTTCTTTATTTTTTCCTTGTTGAACTCCTTGAAGACCAAGAATCATATGGTGAGAAATAATAACTGGTTTTTTCCACTTTTTTTTAGCAGCAATCTCTCTTCCTAAAACATTTGCTCTTCGCTGATCTAAACCTAATTGACAAATATCTACATCTAATTCAAAAATATCTGAAACCTGCATGCTTGGATAAAATAATTGCGCAGTAGATTGTAATTCTCCTTCTTTCCTACCCATTATTGTTGTTGCCCTTATACTTCTATTAAGAGTTGTCTCTTTTGCAACATTCAAAACCCTATCCCAATATTCTAAGTTATCCATTTTTTCAGAAGCCCAAATAATTTCTACTTTAGATATATCAACCCCACAAGCCTTCCACATTTCAATAAAATATTCTCCTGCTCTTTTAATTCTCTTTAAATCTCCTCCAAGTTTGTTATTAATAAACGCAAAATAATCTGCTAAATATAATTTGAATTTCACACCTGCTTTTAACATTAATTTAATATTTTCTGCTCTAAGCAATCCAAAAGGAATATGAGCCAAACCTGAAGGCTCAAAACCATCATAAGCAATAATTGTTTTTCCAGACTCCAACATTTTCTTTAATTCTTCTTCACCAATTATTTCTCCCCCTTCTCCAACTTTCTTTATTAAATCAAATCTTTCTTCAACACTTAATTTTTTATCAACCATTATGTAATTTGCTTGCAAATTATATTTGCGAAGCGATTCTTATCTCCTTTTATCAACACACAAATAATTATTAATTATTAAATGTTTCCAATAAATGCTAATCCAAATAATCTCTTTTCTTTTGTTAGGAATCTTCGCTGGAACTTTCACAGGCTTGATTCCAGGAATCCATATTAATCTAATCGGAATTTTTTTAATTTCTCTATCTGCTTCTTTACTTTCGTCAATTCCTCCAATCTACTTTGTTGTGTTTGTCGTCGCTATGGCTATCACCCACACTTTTGTTGATTTTATTCCGTCTGTGTTTTTAGGTTGTCCAGATACAGACACAGAACTTTCTGTTTTACCTGGACACGAATTATTAAAAAAAGGTGAAGGCTACCACGCAGTTCTTTTAACCTGCTATGGAAGCATTCTCGCAATTTTCACTTTAGTTTTAATTGCCTTCCCTTCAATTTTAATAATTTCAAAAATCTACAATTTTATTGAAAACTTAATTCCTTTTTTCTTAATTATTATTTCAATAATTTTAATTTCTCTTGAAAGAAAAAAATCTATTGCCCTCGGTGTTTTTCTCTTAACTGGTTTTCTTGGTTGGAGTGTTTTAAACATGGAAATAAATCAACCTTTGCTCCCTCTTTTAACTGGTTTATTTGGGGGTTCAATGTTGATCTTGAGTATTAAAAACAAAATCAAAATCCCAAAACAAGAAATTTCAGAATTAAAAATAATAAACCCACGCCCAATTGCCGGCGCATTTTTAGGTTCCTTGATTGCTTCCCCTATTTGTAGTTTTCTTCCAGGAGTTGGTTCAGGTCAAGCAGCAATAATCGGAAACACAATTTCACGTTCAGACCAAAAAGGCTTTCTTATTTTGCTCGGAGCAACAAATACTTTAGTCATGGGGTTTTCTTTTATCTCTCTCTATTTAATTTCAAGGACCAGAACAGGCGCAGCAGTTGCAATAAGGGAAATCATCGGCATACCCTCAATAAACATTTTAATTTTAATTTTATCTGTTGTTTTTATCTCTGGTTTAATTTCTTTTTTCTTAACTAAAAATTTAGCAAAACTTTTCTCTCAAAAAATCACAAAAATAAATTACACTAAAATTTCAATCACAACTTTAATAATTCTTGGGATTATTGTCTTTTTATCTTCTGGGCTTTTAATAGGAGAAAAAATAACTTCTGGGTTTTTTGGTTTATTGATTTTGGGAATCTCAACACTCACAGGAATATACTGCATTCAAACAGGAGTCCGCAGAACAAATATGATGGGTTGTTTAATTATTCCAACAATTATTTTTTATTTGTTTTGAAAAAATTAAATCTTTAAGGAAAATTTAGGTATTTTAAAACTCAAAGGATTACTTACTTTTCTTTTTGTTATTTTCTTTTTTGTTGATTTTTTCACTGTTTTTTTAAAACCCATTTTCTTTTGAACAGATTTTAAACTTTTACTTCCTTTCATTCTATTACATTCCTTATGGGCCAAATTCATTTTAGACCCTCCCTTGGAATAAGGGTGTGTATGATCTAATTCCATATCACTTTGTTTAATTATTTTCTGGCCACAAATATTACACTTTCTTCCATACATCTTCTGATGTTCCCAAACATAAAGCCTTTGTGAAGGAGTAAGTCTTGCTCTTTTCTTTTTTACCAGTTTTGTTCCAAACAAATTTCTTTGTAATTTTCTATCGCTTTCTATCATTCTTTTTTCAAAATCAGAAGCCATAGTTTTCATAAGAATTAATAATTTTTAAACTTTCCTAAAACCATTCCCCCAACTTCTCTTGTTTCTCAAGTTCTTTCCCAAAAATACTATCTATATTTTCTTTTGTAATTTGAAGTGTCTGCTTCAAGTAATTAGACAAATTATATTTCTCAGCCAAATTCAAAGAAGCCTCAAGATATTTTTTTATTCCTCCTTCATGAATTGTGAAAATTATTTTCCCTTTACACCGAGAACAAACCCCACTCAACGGCGGCCGCCTCATTATCTCATTACACTCAACACACCTAAAACCCTGCATTGAAAACTTTCTCAAATTACCCTTCATGTCCCTCATAAAATGCCTTTCTATAATCAACCGCGCAGTATCAGACGTGTCTGCCGCCCTCAACTTTTCAACAAGCTCCATCTGGTGCCGAACCTTATCCTGCATTGTCTCTAAGGTTTTATACGAAGAACAAATAACACTATCATTAAAATTATCTGTATTGTGCGTAAAACCAATCCCAACAAAAGGGTCTCCTTTCTCCCTCAAAACATTTTTAACAAGTTTTATCCCTTTAACTTTTGAAGAAGGTTTCCTCTGCTCAGCAAGTTCATAAAGTTCAAGAGGATAACCAAAACTAAATTCAAAATCCAAAATCTGGTCATCAACTTCTCCTGCGTCAATCTTTGCATTCAAAACCAAAGGCGCATCTTGTGTTCCTCCCCTATGCGACGGCAAATAACTCCTTGAAAAATTTAAAAGCACATCACTCAATAACATTATCGCAGATTCATCGCCATCACAATCTCTACGCACAGCAGCATGCATATATGGGCTCGCATAAACCCCAAGAGAATTTGAAAACCCAATAAAACGACAAACAACGCCCGCAACATTATGCGGCGCCATAAAAACCCCTAACTGCCCAATTAAATCCTCTCTCTTCTTAACATTATGAAAACTTTTCAACCCATAAATCCTCCCTAATTCTTCATCAACAAAATTACAAATATTCATAAAAACTTTATCTCCTTTTTCTTCCAGTGACTCTGGCGAACTCGGAATCAAAACATCATGAGGCATCAAATCCAAAATCTGTTCTTCATTAACTAACTCCTTACCATAAATATCTTTATCATAACCTAATTCTCTCAACTTCTCAACAGAAACTTCAATCTCCTTTGGTTTAAATGAAACAAGAGGCAATTCAGTGCAATCAAATCTAATTGTCCCGTCTTTATTAACTTGCAAATCATTCTTCGCCCTCAAAATCCCTTTCTCCAAAATCTCAATACTATGTTCTGCAGAACTCGTTCCCTTAACGCCTTTAATCAAAAGTGGAACTTCTCCATTCTTCAACCCTAATCTTTCAATAGCTTTTTCAAAATAATGCTTCACATCTAAATCCTGAATACAATAATTCGTCCCTTTTTTTTCATATTGTTCCTTCACACTTTCAAAACCTTTTTCTTTGCCTTCATAAAAATAAAACATTTTCTTAGACTTCTGCCCACACATTTCACAAGTAGAATAAATCGTTTCCTTTTTACAATTCTCACAATAATTTAATGGAAAGGTGCTCTTAACTTTTCCAACTTCGCACGCAGCATTAATACTTCTAAATCTCCCGCCTTCTTTTCCAACAGGAAACAAAACATTCGGACTACCTTGCAACTTCCTCAACTTTGCTTTCTCAGGACGCCCCATCCTAGAACCAATAAAATCTCCTGCTTTATCCTTAATCACAAACTCACAAACATTATTTACAATTTCAAAAATAGAATCTCCTTCAAATTTCTTATCTTCAAAAAAATCTTTCAATAAACTTTTGCCCGAAGTATTTACATCTTCTTTTACAGAGGGTACACCCTTGGGTGCTAATTCAATTCCTAAATTTAACAAAAATGCTTTACTATTTTCTTCACTCAAAACAACATTCTCAATTGTAACCTCATGCTCAATTCCCAAAAGTTCCAAAGCTCTTTTTCCCAACTCAAATTTTTCTTGCTCTGTCTTTCCAAAAGGAAAAATTAATTTCTTATTAATCCACGAATGTTTCAACCACTCAATCAAATTCAAAAATTCCTCTTTAGAAATTTCAGTCCAAAAATAAATAAATTTAGGGTGCAAAGGAATTTTATATTTCCTACTCAACTCAACAGCTTCCTCAAAACTAACATTATAACAATCATCAACAAGACCTCCCTTTTTCTTGCCCTTAGTAAGAATCTTCACAGAAGATTCTTCGGGGTACGCCCGTGGTGCCAATTCCAAATTCTTCCATTCGTTGGACGACGCTTCAGATGACGAGGTGAGTGCTCGTTTCAGTTCAAGAGCCCACCATTCTTCAACATAACCTGGTTTAATTAACTCTGCACCCCGATTAACAACATCACTAAATGGAAATAAAATATCTCCCAAATAAATTATTTCCTCTATGTCAGAATAATTTTTTTTCGCTTCTTCAATTGTTTTAATTTTTTTTACACTACCATTAAAAAATTTTACAATTGGTCCATCAATAGAATCACAAGGAGTAACAACACACCCTTTTGTTGGCTTTTCAATTTTCAATTGAGTCCCTGTTGCAATAAAACTATCTGTAATAGCCATTGTCGCAGGATGCAATGACGACGCACTAAACCCTGAAACCCTCCCACGCCCATATCTAAATCTAAAAGCTCCTGAACGAGAAGGGTGTCCAAAAATTGGGCGTCCAGCAACCAAGTCTTTCAAATAAACAGCACCCCCTCCTCCTTCTTTAATTTTCCCTGAAGTCAATTTATCATGTAACTCAAGATATTCCTCAATCCAATCAAAACCTGTTGAATTAATTCCATTCTTCTTCGCCATTTTCAACAACCTAAAACCTTTTTTTGCTTTTTGCGCCAAACCTTCTGAAAAAATCAAACACATTCCTCCTCTAACAAAATTCGTCTCAACCCTACTCAAATTTTTATAATTAGAAACCTCTAAAGTCGCAGTTGGCTCACCAGCAATTTGAATCGGCAAATTCTTCGCAATAAAAGCCATCTCTTCTTCCAACGGAAAATACTGCAAGTTCGTAATCCTATCATGATAATCTGTATTCTCTGTAACATATCTCCGAACCTCTTCTTCTGACGGATCATACCTTGCATAACCAAACAACTCCCTCAAATAATCAATAATCATCAACACCATACAACTCGCAGTTGTACCAGCAGAACGAATCGGTCCTGAAAAATAAGCAACAAAATAATCCTTTCCTTCACGAGTCTTTCCTAATTTCAATTCAGTAAAACCTTCTAACGGCGGACTAACAACCCCTATTGTAGCATACGCAAATCCAACCCTAATTCCTGCATCAATTCCTTCCAACAGCGTCGCAAATTTACAAAATTTCTGCTTCGCCACTTCCTCTGCAATCTTAAACGCAACAGTCGGATCCAACTTCCCATACTCTTTCTCTAACTCCAAAATTCTCTTTGCAATTCCAGAATCAATAACTTGAGGATATTTAATAGAAATTAAACCAACAACTTTCTCTGCCATACTCAAAGCAAGAGGAACCTCAACTTTATCAACAGGATCAAAACCTTTTGCCTTTGCTTCACCAACCACTTCATAAACTTTTCTAACGTCTCTTTCCAAATCCTTAAAATATTTTTCAGTTTCCATTAACTTAACAACAACATAGCCGCCTCATATTTTGGTTTAATTAATTCTTTACTTTCTAAAGAAAGTTGATTCCATTTATTCTGTAATTTAATAAAAATAGATTTTTTGGCTTCTTCTAAAAATTTTTTTTCATACACAAGAGTTACAAGAAATTGTTTAGAAATATTATCAAACGCGTCCAAAACATCTGCTTCAGTAATTATTTTTGCTTCAATAAAATCTCTATTATTCTCCACCTCTTTAGAACCACGATGATTTAAAATACATTTTTTAACTTTTTCAATTTTTTCAACAGGATAACCCAATTCATTTAATTTTTTTTCTGCAATCTCTGCACCAGTAATGTGATGATTTTTACGCCCATAAATAATTGAACCAATATCATGCAACCAAGCGGCAATTTCAACCAACTCAACATCCGCATTTAATTTCTCAGCTAAGTTCTTAGCAATACTATGAACATAAACAAAATGATATTTGTAGGCTTCAGGATAATTAGCATTTGGTTTTTTACATTCATCCTCAACAAATTTTCTAATTTCTTCAACAATATTTTTTTCCATTTTTCAATAAATCTCCCTTACTTTTTATCTATTTACATTCTTAAAAACAATCATTCAAAATCAAGTATTTTAACAACACGCGTTTTCAAATTAAACATTGGAACTTTGCAATGATCTGGCTCATTCCCAAATTTTTCTTGATAAGAAGTCATTGCTTCCCAAGAAGACACTGAAATTATTAAAATATTATTATAATATGAAACAGCACTTTTGTGTGTATGTCCTGCAATAAAAATATCAGGCACATTTTTAATAAAATGAGAATCAATTTCATAAGGAAAATACTGAACAGAAGCATGCGTCGGCGCCAAATGCCTATTCTTCAAAAGATATTTCATAATTAATTCAGGTTGATTCATTGCTCTTGCTTTTTATTAAAGAATTAACAGTTCCAGAATAATAAGGAAACGAAAAACCATGATAAGTCAAAACATTAAAACCAGAAAAATTCCCGTCAGCACCAATATTTACTGTCGCAGGATTGTTTGTAATCACAACATTCTCCATCTCATAAAGAGGCCACGCATATTTCTCATCTAAAAATGGCTGTGGTTCCATCAACCTCACACCATCGTGATTGCCTGGAGAAAAAATTATCTTAATATCCTTTCTAATCTTTCCAAAAAGCTCAGCCAATTTAATAAATTGTTCCTCCAAATCATTAATTGCCAAATCTTCTTCTTGATTAGGATAATTCCCAACCCCTGTCACAGCATCTCCAACAACAAAAAGATATTTTATTTTTTCAACCTCAGGAGTATTTTCAACATTCCCACTCAAATAATCAATAAATTTTAAAAAACCCTCTTCCAAAAACTTTTTACTTCCAAAATGCAAATCTCCAATAAAAAGAGCATATTCTTCAGTAAAGGATTTCTTTCTTTCTGGAAGCCTCGCCTCTGGAAAAATAATGTCATTTACAAAAACAATCTCCCTACTCCCTGAACAATTAAACCCAACCACTGAATCCAAACTAATTTCCTCTGCCTTTTCAAAAAGCTCTTTCTTATTTCCATTAACCAAGACTTTAATTTTTCCTGTCAAGTCCTCAATATCAAAAATAATATTCTTATTCTTAGTAATTTTCTTACTAGAAACAATCCCAATTATTGAAATTCCTTGTTGATTTCCAGAAATTTTATTTATTGAAACAAGACTATTCAATTCCGAATGTTCTTGCAAAACATTTCGCATGTCAGATAGCCTATTTCTAAAATATCCCACAAAATCCTTAACTTCTAATTTTTTACTTTGCGGAAAATTTTGTGAAACAATCTTCACTTTACTAAATTGATCTTCAGGTTTTTCCAATTCAAATTCTTGTTCTGTTTTCTCCATAACCTCTCGTTCTCGTTTGACTTCCTCAGTAGGTAAATGAAAATTTTCTCTTAGCCCTGTTTGATGGCTAATTTGGCTTCTAGATATTTCAATACTCAATCCTAATTTAATCTTCAACTTTTCAAGATTCTTCTGATTCTCCTTCGGCAAATCCAAAAAAAACTGACTCACCTGTTCATGATTCTTATTAAAAATCTCTTTAGTAATTATTTTCTGTGAAGTACTATTCTTTATTTTTTCAATAATCAATTTTAAAGATTCAACATCACTAATCTCATTAAATAAATTAAACACCTCTCTATCTAATAAAATACCCTTTCCTAAACAAAATTCTAATATTTCATTATTCATTTTAAAATCACTCGTAATTTAAAGAGCTCCTAATTATTTCCTTTGCCTTTTCAAGAATGTTTTTTGTAATTGCTAATTTTATTTCTCTCATTCTTCCCCCCCTTCCTTTTGAAATTACTCTAACATTAATAATTCCCAACATATCAAACTCTTGAATAATATCACTTACTCTTCTCTGGGTTAAAACCTCTAATTTATTTTTAACACACAATTCTTGGTAAAAATTGTAAACATCCCCTGTAAACATAGATTCTTTATTATTACACTCTGACAATTGAATGATTGAATGCAAAACAAGCTGAAATTGTTTAGGTTCAGAATCAATAATATCTAAAATTTTATCTCTTTCAATTTTCTCATTAGCCATATCTATATATTTTAATAGAATTTTTTTGGAACCATCTCTCTCTGCCAGCTCCCCTGCAACTCTAAGCAAATCTAACGCTCTCCTAGCATCCCCGTGCTCTCTTGCAGCAAAAGCAGCACATTTAGCAATAACTCCCTCATCACGAATAACTCCTTCTTTAAACACTTCTTTTGCTCTCTTACGCAAAATCTCTTGTAATTGTACGGCATTATATGGGGGGAAAATAATTTCTTCTTCTGAAAGCGAACTTCTTACACGAGGATCAAGCTCATCCAAAAAAGTCAAATTATTACTAATTCCAACAATAGATATTTGAGATTGGGAGATCTCAGAATTAAGTCGTGTAAGATTATACAAAAAATCATTAGAAAGTTTTTTAGTGGTTTGGTCAACTTCATCAAGAATTAACACGACCAATTGTTTTTCAGAATCAACCATTTCAATAAATTTACTATATACTGATTGTGTAGGCAAACCTGTAGCAGGAACTTCCCCCCTAACTTTTTAATAATCTCCGACAAAACTCTATATTCTGTATCAGAAACTTTTTTCAACTTACAATTTAAATATTCTATTTTCAATTTATATTCGCTATCACTTTTAACTCTTTTCAACAATTCATCCCTAACATGTAGAATAGAAAGGGTTTTTCCAGTACCGGTCTTTCCATAAAGAAACAAATTACTTGTTCTTTCTCCTCTAAGAACCGGCGCTAACACCAACGCAATCTGTTTAATTTGTTCATCTCTATAAGGAATATCTTTTGGTTGGTACCTTGTCTGCAAAAGAGATTTATTTTTAAAAATCAAATTCTTATCAAAAGATTCAAAGATATTATTAAGTTCAAGCACCATTTTAATATTATAAACAACCAACACCCACACGTAGATTTCGTATGGAAGTTTACATTATTTTGTTTATTTCAACGATAAAAAATTTTTAATTATATAAAAGATTCTAACTACTAAAAAAAGGGAACACCTATATTTCTAATGGAAAAGGAAAATAAATTACTTTTATTTTTGTTATCAAAGGAATTATTTTGATTTTTATTAACTTATTACTACATTTTTGTTATCAAAGGAATTATTTTTGATTTTTATTAATTTATTACTACATTTTTGTTATCAAAGGAATTATTATTATTATTATTATTATTATAATATATATAATATATAATATATAATATATAATATAAATATTTTTAAATCAAAATTTTTTGAAAAAAAAATTCAAATTCTTTTTAAATGTTTTCCAGACGAAACAAAAGGGTCAGGGGGTTAAAAATAAAATCATATTAATCTCTTAATTAATAGAATATTCATAATAATTTAAAATTAATAGCATTTATTTATGATTACCCCTACTTTAAAATCTATTTAATTTTACAGAAAAGTTTATAAATTATTTTCTTTTGGTTTAAACATGCAAACCAATAAAAACTTATTCAGTTCTATCTCTAGTAAACTAATTGTAACCAAAGAGGGAAAAAGATTAGGATTTGTTAAGGACATAACTTTTGAAACAAAATCAGGTGAACTTATTAACCTTGTTGTAAAAGATTCCACACCGTATACAAAAAACCTTAATCTAGAAAAAACAAGCTTAAATGAACTTTTAATACCTTACTCAGCGATAATTGCTATTGGGGATTTTGTTGTTGTTTCAGAAGAAGATTTAATTTAATTTAATTTTTTTGAAATTAATCATAATAATTTATATACAAATATTTAAAAATGTATTTTTTTTAATAATAAAATGAAAATAATAGGATTTAACTTTGATAAGATAAATATTGAAAAACTTTCAGGTAAAACAGAGAAGAACCTTAAAGTCAAAACTAATATTGACATATCTGAAATAAAAGAGATAAAATCAGAAAATACCATGGTGAAAGAAAGCATCATTGCGGCTCAATTCATATTTAACATAAATTATGAACCTGATTTTGCCAAAATAAACTTCTCGGGAAATGTCCTTTTTTCTGTTGATTCAAAACTTTCAAAAGAAATCTTAAAACAATGGGAAGACAAAAAAATGCCAGAGGAATTTAGAGTTTTATTATTCAATGTAATTTTGAGAAAAGCAAATCTAAAAGCATTGCAATTAGAAGAAGAAATGAACTTTCCTTTACATGTTCCAATGCCTTCTTTAAAAAAACAAGAAGACAAATCTAGTGACAAATAATTTTCCCTTAAAAAACAAACTTCTTTTTATTCATAACCTTTAAATAAATCTTTTTTTGTTTATGTTATGAAAATCTCTGATAAGAAAAAAGAAAAGATCTCCGAACAAATATTATCTTACCTTTATTCTATTAATCCCAAATCTATCTTTACATCACAAATTGCAGAAGAAGTAGCAAGAGATGAAGAATTCATAAAAAATCTTTTGTTAAATTTAAAAAAAAGAAATTTAATAGTAGAGGTTAAAAAAAACCCCAAAGGAAAAACATATGTCCGAAGATCAAGGTGGAGATTAAGTGATGCAGCATATACTGCGTATAAAAATTATTAACCTACTCAATTTCAATTATATATTATATTATCTTAAAGTTTTTATATGCCCTTTGTTTGGTTTTTTTATGGACCTTATAAAAAATGCATTTCAAAAAGTAAGACAAGATATGGATTTTCTTTATTCTGAAATTGATTCTTTAAAATTAATTTTAGATAAAAACCATGAAAAAATAAATGAAATCCATGAAATTATTAAAAATTTTAATGAAAAAAGAGAGGATTTTTCTAAAATTAATAAAATAAACACTTCGACAGATAACTCCAAAATTCTAACAACTCCTACAAATTCTTCGACACATAACTACCTTTTAGAAGGCTTAAACAACCAAAATATGCCTTTTTCCACTGGAAACCAAGGGGTTTCGACAGACAGACAGACAGACAGACAGACAGACACATCACAAAAAATTTCTTATGAAAATAAGGAAATAGAAGGAAATTTCATAGATAATGCTATAGAAATATTGGATTCTTTAGATAACATAAAAAAACAAATTAGACTGAAATTTAAGAGGCTTACAGACCAGGAATGGTTGGTGTTTTCAACAATCTATCAATTAGAGGAAGAAAATGGATTTGCAGACTACAAAAGTATTTCAGAAAAAATAAATCTTACAGAATCTTCCGTTAGAGATTATGTAAGTAGAATAATAAAAAAAGGAATCTCTGTAGAGAAAAAGAAATTAAATAATAAAAATATTCAACTTATTATTTCAAATAACTTGAAAAAAATAGCGAGTTTACCTACTATCTTACAACTTCGCGATCTTTAACTTATTTTAAACTGCTTACCGAATAACTATAAAACTCTTTTATAACTAAAACAAAAGATTATTATTTAATCTTACTTTTTGGATTTTTACTTTATTTTTTCTTAATTCTACAAAATTAACACACACTTTTTGCTTTTTTTTTATTTTTCTTATCTTTTTTGTTGGTTTTTATTTATTTTTATCTGAATTAACTCTCACTTTTATTTTTTTAACATTTTTTCTTTAATTTGTTCAGATATAAATAACCTTTTTTACCATTCTTTTCTATTGATTCTTCTATAATTTCACTTTTTTGTTTTATTGTGTTTATTTGGCCTCTAATAGTAGATCTTTCTTTACCTAACATCGCTGCTAAATCATCATAACTCAATTTCATATCAGTGTTTAACAACATCCAGAGTATGGCTCTTTCAGTTATCGAAAATTGGTCTAATTTCGGTGTTTGAACAGCTGTTTGAACAGCTGTTTGAACAGCATAAACAGCTGTTTGTTTATTGGACAACTGTTGGGTGTTTAAACAACCTATTTGGTTTTAATTCATTCATAATAGAAAACATATTTTTTAATTCTATAATTTCTTCTTGAACCGACGATAAAATTTCTCTTATCTCTTCCATATCCTTTTTGTGTAAATTTTTTTCAGAATCAAGATGTTTAATCCATTCACCAACAGCCGAAATATCTTTTTTAACAAAATCAAAACCTTTTTTAGTTTCTTCTTTAATTAACGCAACCTCTTTTTTTCCAAATAACCATTTAAACATATTTAATTTTGTAAAAGAATGTTTAAAAACTTTGCGCTTCCGTCGATAAATCTCTTTTCTTTCCGACGGAAAGGTTAGAAAAATTTAAATAAATTTTTTTAAAAAATAATAAAAAAACACTTGTTTAAACAAAAAAATATCTTTAAACAGGCTGTTTGAACACCCTTAAACAACCAAGCCAATTTTGGACAGCTGTCCAAAATCAAGTTTTTTTAATTATTCTCCGTCGGTAAATTTCAACAAACAGGCTGTTTGGGCACCTTCTTTTACAAATTTTTTAATTATTCTAAACTAAGCTAACCTTAGTGCACAAAATCCGGCAGAAACAAAAAATAATTTAAAAATTTTGAACCCAAAATATTAATAAACTATTTTAATATATTAATAATATAAAATGAAAAAAAAGTTGTATGAATTTTTTATTGGGGGTAAAAGTTTCAAAAAAGAATTTCGTAGACAAGTCAGAATGTTAATTACAATAACCCTTGGGTTCACAATCGCATTTACTTGGAGGCAAACAATTTTTGATCTATCCCAATCTTTTGTCCAACTAATCACCAATATTCAGAGTTCAGAACTTTCAAGTCTTTTAACATCAATCTTTATCACAATTATAAGCATAATTTTAATTTACTTAACTTCTTACTATATTAAAGATAATTATGAAAACTATTAATTTACTAAGATAACCTAAGTGCATATATTTTAGAAGACAATAATCTTTATTAAGAAAAGACACGTCTTTTTTATATGAAAAGAATGGATTCAGAAGAATATTGTATTCTTTTAGGCTGTGAGAATTATTTTCAGGCGTATCCTTCAGAAGATTTGGGTGAATGTATTTTAGATAAAAAAGGACAAGAAGGTCCTAGAAGAATTATTAATTCTGCTTCAATTTGTAACCATCCTTTAGAAAAAAGGATTGCACAAGAAGGGAAATGGCCTTTTCCTGGGTGCCAATTTGATATGTAACTTAATTCTCGCATACGTCAAAAATTAACAAAATTATCTTTGCAAAACCATTTCTATAGTAAAATTTATAAACTTAGGGCACCCTAAATATACGTGAACTAGTTATTAGATACCCTAAGTTTACAAAATAAAAGAGAAAATGAGTAAAAAAGATAGCGCGCATACCAAAGCATTAAGAAAAATTACTTCTAATCCAAAAAAATTTGGTTTTTCTAATGTGGTTTCGGCTTGTATTGAAACAAAACTTTTTGATAACAGAGGAAAATTAGTTTCTGAGCCAGATGTGATATTTATTGAAAAAAACAGGGTGGTTCATATTATAGAATATAAGGGAAATGGAGATTCAGGTTTGGTAGATAGGGCACAGGAGCAACTCCAAAGAGCTGTTTGGTGGTACGGCAGATATACTGATTTAGACTCAGAAAAAATAAAGACAAAAATAATCTCTGGAACAGATCTAAGATACAAAAAACTTTTAAGATAAAATGAACTCCGCAAAACCATTAGCAGCAATTTATGTTCGTGTCTCAACAACAGAACAGGCAACCCAAGGATTTTCTCTAAATGCACAACAAGAGTCCCTTGAAAACTATGCAAAAGCAATTGGATATGAAGTTTACAAAGTATATCGGGAGGAAGGTAAATCTGCCAAGAACATACAACAAAGGCCTGAAATGGTTCAAATGCTAAAGGACGCAGAAGCAAGAAAATTCTCTGCAATTTTTATTCATAAATTAGATAGGTTTTCCAGGTCTTTAAAAGATTTAATTTTAACAATTGATAAATTAAAAGAATGGGGAATAGATTTTGTTTCTTTACAAGATAAAATTGAAACAACTTCTGCTTCAGGAAAATTAATGTTTCATGTGATTTCCGCATTTGCAGAATTTGAAAGAAACATCATTGGAGATAGAACAAAGTTTGGAATGGCTCGTAAAGCACAAGAAGGAGGTTTTATAACAAAAGCCCCTAAAGGATATAAAATTATAGATAAACAATTAATTCCTAGTGAAGATGCAGAAACAATCCCAAAAATTTTTCAAGAATTTTTAGATACAGAAATAAGTTTAACCCAATTAGCAAAGAAAAATAACTTGACTACTTCTGGGATAAAAAATTACTACAAAACACAACTTATTTAGGAAAGGTAAAATTTGCTTTCCAAGAAAGTAAAGGAAAACACCAACCTTTAGTATCCGCAACTTTATTTAATGCTATTCAAAATAAATTAAACCAAAAAGGAGAACTTAAAATGACAAATTTCTACCTTGACATTGAAACTACTGGGTTAAATCCAAGAAAAGATAAAATAATTACAATTCAATATCAAGAATTAGACAGATCAACAGGGGAACCAATTTCAGAATTAAAAATTTTAAAAGAATGGGAATCTTCTGAAAAAGAAATTATTGAAAAGTTTTTAATCAGTACAAAAATTAAAAGCGACTATCCTTTTGACTTCATTCCAATAGGATATAATTTAGGATTCGCAAATAGTTTTTTGAAAACAAGGATGGCGTTCCATGAATTAAAATCAATTTATATTCTAAGCAGACCATTTATTGATTTGAGGGTAATAGGAATTTTAATGAATAACGGAGAATTCAAAGGAGCAGGTTTAGATCAATTAACAAAAAAACCAAAATTAAGCAGCAACATCCCAATTTGGTATGAAAATAAGGAATATGAAAAAATAATCTTACACATAAATAATAAAACAAAAGAATTTATAAAATTCAATCATTGGCTTTACAAAAAATTACCCTCGCTGTTAGAAGAATTTAACAATAGAGGAATCTAAAATGGCAGAAATAGAAAAACTAAAACAAGAAAATGAAATTCTTCGGAAAAAATTAGAAGAAGTGAAGAAAATTCGCACAATCAAACAAAAAAATAGTATGGTTGAAAAAGCCTCACAAGGATTTCCAATGTCTCGCCCACCTTTTGGTTATAAATTTCTTGATGGAAAATTAATTCTTGCAGAAAACTTTAAAGAAGTAGAAGAAATTTTTGAAAATTTTTTAACAGAAAATATAAGCATAACAAAATTAGCCAAGAAACACAATTTCTCTGTTAATGGATTAAAGAAAGTTCTTTCTAATTTTACTTATATTGGAAAAATAAAATTCAATAACCAAATTCATCAAGGACTCCACCATCCAATTATTTCTTCAACCTTATTTAACCATGTTCAAAATAAACTAGAAAGATTAGGAAGAAAATAATTTTAAAATTACTTTTTAAATTTACTAAAGTTTTTTGTTAAATTTTCAAAAGGAAAAGGTCTTTCATTTGTAACAAAAGTCATATATCTTAAGAAAATATAAATTTGAGTGTTCCAAATTTCACTAAACTCTGCAATCCCTTTATTTCTTTTCCCAGAAAAGATTACTATGAACCAATGCACTATCCCTAAAATTTGTATCAATGCTTTCCAAATTCCAAGAATAATCCCAGAGATTATACCAATAATAATTCTTATCCATGCTTCTTTTCTTTCACTTCCTTTTTTCATATTATTATATGGTTTTATTTTTTATAAAGCTTATGGTTAATTTGTATTTAAAAATAATTTTATCTTTTACTACTTTGTCTCTTTGCCCTGGCTCGTGAATCACCTGGCTTGTAAGCTTCTTTTCTTCTAACATCTGCAATTAATAAATTCCTATCATAATTTAGAAAAGCGTTCATTAATTCTTTTGAATCTGAAAATTTAACAATAGCTTTTGATAGTGCAACTCTCGCAGCGTCAATTTGACTTTTTTCTCCACCACCTTTAACAATAATTAGAACATCAAAATTCATTTTACCTAATATTGTTTCAGCAATTTTTATTGGTTCCTCAAGTTTCAATTTATCAAACAAATGGAGTGTTTTGTAATCTTTTTTATTAATATTAATTTTTCCAGAGCCCTCTATAAGGATTGCTTTTGCAATAGAAGTTTTTCTCTTCCCAGAAGTGATTATTTTTTTTATCATTTTGAAAAATCTTTTATCCTTGAAAATTTAGTTTTCTTTTGTTTTCCAGCAAGAATTTTCTGAGATTCTTGAAACTCTTTTGGAACTCCAACGTAACATTTAATTTTTTTAAAAGCAATTTTCCCTCGGCCTTCTCTATGATCTGGGAGCATACCTCTTATTGCTCTTTTTACCATTTTTTCACTTGATTTAGAATGTCTTGGACCTTTCTGACTATGTCCGACTCTGCTACGTCTAATCTCAAAATTTTCTTCAATGTTTTTTTTGTTTCCAGTAATAATAATCTCTTCACAATTCAAAATTATTATTTCTTCACCTTTTAGAGACTCTTTCGCAGCATAACTAGCTAACCTTCCCAAAACAGCATTTTTTCCATCAATTATTTTTATCATTTTTCTAAAATATTAATCCCTTTTCCTTCAGGATTTTTTTTAATTTCTTCTACTATACTTAAAATCTCACAATTCGATTTTAATAGCTTTTCCTTTGCCCCTTTTGAAAAATTTAGTGCAACAATTTTTACCTTTTTATTTATACTACCTTGTGAAAGAACTTTTCCAGGAATAACAACTATTTTTTCTTCTCCAATTTTTTTATCTATTTCTTCAAGATTTAAATTTGCCCTATTCTTTCTCGGACCAGAAAGAATCTCAGCAACTCTTTTCCAATTCTCATTTTTTTTAGCCACAGTTATAGTTCCAATTAATTCTAGATTGGTTTTCTTTTGCAGTTGCTTTTTTATTTTAGTTTTTGATTTCATTTTAATTAACAAGAAGTATTAACTCCCTGCTAACGCGATATACTCGCAGGTATAAATTTGAGATTATTTTGGTTTATAAATTTAACGCCCCGACCACCGTTCTCTGAGCGTTCCAACGCCCCGATTAAAGTTTGCGGAGGGTCTTTGTTGTGGAAAATTTCAATTATAAATTAGTTAAGCATTTCTTACAAGATAAATAGTATTATCTTGTCTTCTTTTTAAAATATTAATTTTTCCAAAACCTACATTTTTTAATTTTCTTTTGAGATCTGCTTCGGTAGAATAATGAATATGTTGTTTACTTCCAGTTAAAGTTGAAACAACCCCTCTAAGAACTTTTCCTCCGATACTTGCGGTCTCATTAACTTGAGTTTGTGTTGGGTCATGTGAAAGATATGCTGAATCTGCCCTGGATTGTTCAAGGATCGTTAATACATTTTTTAACATTGCAGTATTTTGAGCAGAATTCAAATAAGTATTGACTCCAACTGAATAAATTAGAGTTTTATCTCTTTCAGATAAATATTTTTTTAGATTTTTTGGGAAACTATCCTGAACAATATCTGCTGGGAGAAGATGTAAATTTGGAATTTTTCCTATTTTTGCCTCTCTTCTTATTTGTATTAATTTTTCTTGTTTGGTATATATAACTGATGGAAAATCTACTTCAATTATCTGGCATCTAGGATGGGCTAAGGCATATTCAAGATTAAAAGTTGAATACCCTGCTCCAAGGTCAATAATCCTTCTAGGCTTAAATTTTCCTATTGCTTCCTCCAAGTCGAAAGATAGTCTAAGTCTCCTTTCAAATACTTTAGAGAGTAAATCTTTTGATAAAACCTTGCTTACGAAAGCCTCAAGTTTTTCTATTCTTGGAGTTACAAAATATTTACTTAATTTATTCCCATTTCTAGATTTCATTAAAGCTACCGCTTCTGCGGTTATGAGTATTTTATCGTTTCCTTTCATAAAGGTTTATTATGAATATTCAATTTAAATTTATCTATTTGTGTAAAAATTTTAAGAATAAGAATATGCTTTATAACTCATTACAATTTATGTATCAACGCCCCGTTAGGGCGTATGATTTTAATCAATTTCTAGAAATTTGAGATTTTTTAAATTTTGTAAGAAATTAACACCAGCAACGATAAAACACAAGACCTATAACACCTACTCATAGATATCACAAAAGTCCTATACTCCCTGGCCGAGATCAAAAATGTGGAGTACAGGATTCGAACCTGCGTAAGCACTAAGCTAATGGATTTTGAGTCCATCCCGTTTGACCACTCCGGCAACCCCACATAGAAATACAATTAATTATTTGTATAAAAACCTTTAGAATTATTTACTAATTTTCTTAGAAATCTCTGTTAAATCTTTTTTCAAAATTTCAACAGATTTCTTGAAAATTTCTTCAACATCTAATTGGCCAAAAGATTCCAAGGTAATTACTAATTCTTTTGTTGGGATAAGTTTTATTGAATCTTTTTTATGCTTTCTACAAACTTCTATACAAGCTTCACACATATCACATTCTGAACTATCTCTAACAACAACCTTCCCTTCTTTAACATCAAAAACTTTTTTAGGGCAGATATTAACTACTTCTGTTGGGCAATCCTTATCTAATTTTATATCTACAACATTTCTATAAAACATTAATCCTGGGGAAAATTTTGCATGCTCTTCTCCTTTCCCTTCCTTCACAGACGCAATAATATTTAGTTCTTGTCCTTTGTTTAAAGTTGTTATGGGGATTTTTTCATAAACAATATTGAAATTTCCTTTTAATTCACTAGAGTAAACCATTCCTTCATCTTTTACATTTAATTTTAATTTAGGAGTTTTTTTTACATTTACTGTCTCGTCTGTTTTTATTGGAATTAGCCCTATTCTGTGGGCGATTGTTTCATCATACAAAGGAGAGTCATTTCTTGAAATTTCTACTTCCTCCACCGCAAGCACTGGAATCTGATTCATATATCTTCTAATAGCATTTGCTAAACTTTCTTCTATTTCTGCAGTAAACATAATCTTATTTTCTTTTTTATTTATTAATTTCATTTTATTTTTTAATTTTCTTTTTCCTGAACTTGTAAGGAAGCATAAAAATCTTTGATTTTCTTCACTTTTAAAGTTTACTTAAGGACGTCTTCCTCTTCTTCCGCCTTTTTTCTTTGGCCCTCCACGAGGAACCCTTGTTGTATCAAGAATATTCAAAATTTTAAAACCTTCTCTTGATAAACTTTTCATTATTGAACTTGTTCCTGGACCTGGTGCCGGATTGCCAGTCTTCGCCCGAATTTTAACATAAAATGATTTAATTCCTAATTCTTTAACATTTTCTGAAATCCTTTTTGCAATAAACATCGCAATTGTAGGATTTGCCTTAAGTCTACCATGTTTTGTAACCATGCCCCCTGTAACCTTTGAAATTGTCTTACCGGCCATATCTGTAACATGGACGATTGTATTATTATATGAAGTATAAATATTTAAAATTGCCTCATAAGATTTTTTCTCTTTTTTCTTTTGTTCAACATCGCTAGAGTGGACAACAGAATGTGACGTAGTTTTTTTTTCTATATCTTCAGGAGTAGAAGTTTTACTTTTGCTAGTTGGTTTTTTAACTTCAATATTTTCATTTGTTGTCACTTCAATTTTTTCAGGGTCTGCTTTTATTTTTACTTCTTTTTCACTCATTTTCAATAACCTCTTTTTGTTCAATTTCTTTTGATTTATCTTCTTTATCAACTTGCTTTTCTTTAACTTTCTTTTTCTTTTCTTTTAAAGAAATCTTGCCTTCTAATTTCACAGGAACGATATATGAAGGACTGTCAACAATTTTCCCATCAACTAAAATTCTTTTATGAGTAATTAATTGTCTTGCACTTTTTGTAGTTGTAGTAAGTTTTTTATTAACAACAATTGTCTGAAGTCTTCTCTTAAGATAATCTTCTTTATTCAAGGATAAAACATCTGCTATTGAATTAACTTCCAATCCAATTTTTTTTAACCTTGCAAACAAATCATTTTGCTCTTTTTCATCAGCAGAAATCAATTTTTTTGCTCGTTCCCTAATAGATTTAATTCTCGCTTCTGCTTTCCAAATTTCTTTTTTATTCTTTAATCCAAATTCTTTTTTAATTTCTGCTTCTTCATCAATTCTAACTTTGTCAAAAGGCCTTTTTGGTTTTGAATATGTTTTATGTTTCCGTTTCATTTTTCTTTGCCTTCTTTTTAATTCCTGCTTTTTTCTTATTTGGTCTAAAATTACTTCTTGTTTTTTGCCCTCTTGTAGGAAGTCCAGACATGTGTCTAAATCCTCTATAAGATTTAATTTTTTTAATCTTTTAATATCAAATTCTTTTTGTAATTCTAAATCTCCTCCACTCAAATGTTTGTTCTCTCCTGTTGTAAAATCAGATCTTCGATTCACAATATATTCCGGAACTTTTGGGTTTTTTATAAAATCAGATATTTTTTTAATTTCTGCATCAGTCAAAGAACCTATTTTTTTATTTTTATCAATTTCCAATACTTTACAAATAGCGTTGGATAAACCCCATGAAACCCCTTTTATTTTTGTAAGCCCAGCATAAACTTTCATTTTGCCTTCTATATCTTTTGCAAGAATTCTAATTACCCTATCCTCTTCTATTTTTGAGGCCGAATTAAAAGGTTTATCTTTTGAACCTTCTTCTTTCATTGGTGGTTGTAATTTTTGTTCTGTCATTTTAATTTACAAATAAATTATATCTTTCAATGTTTGTTAGTTCTTGAAAAATTCTTCTCTCAACAGCCTTTTCAGGATCAGGCAAATTTTGTATTCTTTTTTTCATATCCTCAAAAGATACAAATTCTTTTTCTTTTCGTTTATTTATTATTTCTTGCATGTGTTTTTTTCCAAACCCAGGGAGCAATTCAATCTGGTGAATTCTTTTATTTATTGCTTCTGATTTATTGAAAAACTCAATAAATCTTTCTTTTCTTTCACTGACCACGCTCTTTATAAAATCTTGTAACTGATTTTTTGCCGCTTCAGTTAATTTTTCCCTATGAAGTCGCCCAAGAATATAATATATTTTTTCACGCTTTCCTTCACCAATATATACTTCTTCACCAATCTCTAAATTATCTCCTCTTCGAGGAACAAGCTCTAAAAGTGTCAAGTTTGTCTTCCCTATCGCCTGAGCTATTGGCATCATCTTCTTTTCCAAAGGATACCCATTTGGTAGAAATTCTAAAATTATCGCGAGTTCTTCTTTCATTTAAATAAGTCCCCCTATTCTTATTTGAACGAATGGAAATTTTATATTTACTTTCATTTTGTTTATTTAAATTCTTTAACTGTTTCGAGTATTTTTTTTGTTTCATTTTCATCTAAACTAATATCTACAATTTTGTTTAAATCTTCTTGATTTTCTGGCAATAAATCAATGATTTTTATTATTTGTTCTGCCCGCAATTTCATCATATCTAATCCTTCAAGTTTCTTTTTCAATTCTTTAGCTTCTTTTGGTTTTAATTTTGTGAATTTTTTTATAAATCCTTTTATGTCTATGCTGTCTTCTTTATTGACATATTCAATAGCCTCTGCCATACTCAAAAGTTCAGTATTTTTTATCATTTTATTAATTTTAAGTGGATTGCTTCTATTAAAAACGTTTTCTCTTTGTTTTGGTCTTTAATTTTAACAAAATACGCTTTGCCTTTCTTTTCTTCAACAACCCCGGTTCTTCCTTGAAGTGTTTTCGGAAAACTTGATTGAACTGCCGGTTCTACTACAACTGCTACAGAATTTCCTTTTTCAAATTCTTGAAAGTACGTACTAAGTTTTAATTTTCCGCGAGTCCTAACTGGTTTTCTTTTTACCATAAATAACTCAGAAATAAGTGATTTAAAAAACTATCCCTCTTCTAAAAACCTTTAAAATCATTTCTTTCTTCAGACACATTTCTAATTACATTGTCATGGCATAAATCTCCATTTGCCCTAGCTGTTTCCATGTTTTTCACAATAGTGTTAAACATTTTTTCACCCCAAACACTTTTTCCACATCTCTCACAAAAATCTATTACACATTCATCAGGAATTTCTGCAGAACAATAAATACATTTTTTCACCATCTTTTTACCTCGATTAACAAAAAACTAATTTAAGTTTTTAAAGATTTGTATTAATTTTTTGTTATTTATACAATTTTTTTATTTATTCATACCCAATGACCTTTTCTTGATGCGTTTCTAATAATTTTCCCAATTAATTTTCCCTCATAATTTATAGCAATCCCGCCAAGGTCTTTTCCTTCTTCAGAATTAATATCTAATCCTTGTAAATTATTTATCCCATATCTTTTACTACTTTCCTCTAGATTTTTTCTTGTTCCCGCCTGTACAAAAATCAATTCTTCATGGTCAATAAATCCTAAATCTTCACATTTTGTTTTATCTACGAAATTATAAATATCTTGAAGGGTAAATTTATTCCCTCGTTTGATTCCCTTAGTAAAATCACTTGTTCTAATACTCATTCTTAACTTATTTATTTTCAGTTTTTAAGTATTTGTATGTTTTATTCATATCTCAAAGCATCAACGACATTTGTTTTACTTGCTTGAACTGCTGGAAGTGTTCCAGAAATTGTACCAATTAAAAATCCAAAACCTAAACAACCCCCAATCAGCCAAACAGGAGTTGCTATTTGAAGCAAAGTTGTATTTAATTGATTTATTGCAATATATTCAATTGTTTTACCAACCGCATATCCAAGCCCTATACCAATTCCAGCACCAACTAATCCCAACAATCCAGATTCAATCAAAAAAATCCACATAATATCTGAATTCTTCGCACCAATCGCTTTCATAATTCCTATCTCCCTTGTCCTTTCTAAAACAGAAGTATACATTGTGTTTGCAATACCAATAGCACCAACTAAAAGCGAAATTGCTGCAACCCCTCCCAAAAACGAAGTAATAATTGCAAGAATATTCCCAAAACTTTCTAATAATTCTTCAGGAGTCAAAATAATAAAATCCTGATTTTTTTCTGTAACTCCTCGCGACTTCTGAAGTTTATTTTCAATTCTTTCAACAATTTCAAAAATATCTTCTCCTTCATTAACTTGAACCATAAGATAATCAACTCTTTCAGGAATATCAAATAATTCTCTAAAACTTTCTATGTCCATAAGAATCATTTTATCATCCTCAGGATTTCCAATCAAACCAAGGATTCCCCTAACTTTTAAATCAACACCATTTATTATTAATTTATTTCCAACATTAACTTGTTTACCAAGAACATTTCCTGTCTTGTGCAAATTACCAAGAACAACAGAATTTTTATCTCCTTTTTCTAAATTTCGTCCCTCTTCAATCTTAAATGAACCAACTTCATTATAAACATCCATATGTTCTAGAGGAACTCCCCAAACCATCATATATCTTGTCTCTCCTGAAAATTCAACTTTGGCATTTCCAGCGACAAAAAAAGAATAATCTTTTACTCCTTGAATTTTCGAGACAACTTCAACATCCTCTTCAGTTAAAAGAACACTACTAATACTTCCAGGAGGGCCAAGAAAGCCTGTTGCTGGTTGAATGAAAAATTTATCTGTTCCCAAAATTTCAAACTGCTCTTCAACAGCATATTGCAAACCAAGAGACAAACTAACGAGAGTAAATATCATCGCTATTGAAATAAAAATTCCCAGCATAGTTAGCCAACTACGCATTTTTCTTTTTCTCAAATTTTTTACTGCAAGTTTAAAATATTCGGTTTTCATTTTTTGAATTTCTTTTTAATTTTATTATATTTCTCACAAAAACCATAAAAAACTTGAAAAGATTTTGAGGCATAAAATTTATCAGAAAAACTTGGATATTCTGGAACAAGGCAGATTTCTTTAAAGTGTTGTTTTTGAATAACTTTTTCTTTTAATTTTATATAAGGCTTATTTATTGTTAAAACAAAAAGTCCTAAATTAATTTTGGTTCTTTTAAAACAATATTGAGGATGATAATTTAGTCCAATAGCTTTGTTAAAATGGTTTTGTTCATGTTTAATTTTTCTTTTTGCTTTAGATGTATCTTCAGGATACCATTTGAAATACATGTCCTGTATAAATTCTTCTTCATTTTCATAAGTTTTTGATTCAATATTTATCATTTTAATTTCTCAATGCGTCAACAACATTTAATTTAGAAGCTTGCATTGCAGGAAGAACACCAGAAATAATTCCAACAAAAAATGAAAATGCAACAGCCCCAAGTAAAAGAGAGTAATTAATACTAATAATAAATAAATCACTTCCTAAGGCTTGATTTGCTAAATTTGAAACCAACATCGCGCCACCTAAACCCATCAATGCCCCAACAATTCCTCCAACCAACCCCAACAATCCAGATTCAATTAAAAAAATCCACATAATATCTGAATTCTTCGCACCAATAGCTTTCATAATTCCTATCTCTCTGGTCCTTTCTAAAACAGAAGTATACATTGTGTTTGCAATACCAATAGCACCAACAAAAAGAGAAATCATTGCAATTCCAACCACTATTAAATTTATCATATTTAAAATTGTACTAACCGCAGAAAATGCTTGTAAAGGGGTTTCCACACTAAAACTTTCTTCTCCAATTTCCTCTTTTCTATTTTCTCTCAATTCATCTTCAATCTTTTTGGCGACGTCAACAATTTCATCCTGGTCTTCAACTTGCGCAGCAATTAAATCATATTCGTCCCCAATATCTAAAATTTCTTTAAAGTCTTTTTCCCCCATAAAGATAACATTATTTAATTGAGCATTTATTGCTCCATCTAAAATTCCAATAACCTCAAAATCTTTATCATTAATTTTTATTTTCTTTCCAACTATAATTTCTTTATCAAAATTTTTCCTTTTGCAAGAGTCTTTCCAACTAAAATTTTACCAGAATCGTCAATCTCTGGAAACCTCCCTTCTTTGATTTCCATCTGCATGGCTGTATAAGCAAGTTGAAGTTTCTTTTTATCTTCAGGCAAACTAACTAGATAACTAAAAGTAGAAACACCATTATATTCAAACTTTGCTACTCTCAACAATCTTTCTATGACAATTTCAACCCCATCTACGCCAGAAATAATTTTTGAATCTTCTTCAGTTAATTTTTCTACAACAGTTGATCCAGGCGGACCAAAACCTGTTCCTTTATTTTGGATTGTTAATTTATCTACAGACAAAGAACCAAACTGTCCCATCACAGCAGTTTCCAAACCAGCACCTAACGAAATCAAACTAACAACAACAGCAATCCCAATAAAAATACCAAGAATTGTAAGCCAACTTCTCAAACCCTTTTTTCGAATATTCTTAAACGCAAGAAAAAATAATCAGATATCATCGGAGGTTTTGTTAACTCCTTTTTTTATTTCTACTTTTCTTAATTTTTCTCCAAACAAACCAAATAATAACTAATCCCCCACCTATAAAATAAGGAAGATAATTTGGTTTTTGAATCAAACCAAGTTCAAGTGCTTTTTCAGTAGTATAAACATTCACAGGAAGATTAATTGTTTCTGTTTTTGCATTATTATCAAAGTCGTTATAATTAACAATTACAGACAATGTTGGTCTTGTTGTTTTGAATACAACATCAAAACTTGCAGTATCTGAATCATCAGAATCTATTGTTCCAACATAAACATCTTTACTAGAAATTAATTCATACCCTTGAGGTGAAATTTTAACTGAAACAAATTTAATTTCTCCTAAACCTTTATTTACAATCTTCAAAGAAATTTTGCCTTGCTGCCCAACAATATTATTTTTTGTCTCAACAGAAAAATCAATATTTGTTTTAGCACTAACTCTCAAACCAAAACTTCCTGTTTTTTCTTCTTGAGTTTGCATTTGAATCTTCAACGTTAGTGTATTTTACCACGTAAGGAATATTATAATCTCCAGGAGT
>FUWD012816068.1_pt1 | contig 56623 bp, 53 predicted proteins | sample 1063281 | NCBI WGS metagenome assembly FUWD01 (sample SAMEA79048168, study PRJEB19326) | metagenome | biome: marine | reverse complement strand
CGTAGAGCTGCAGAGAAGACTGAAATAAAAAAGCGATGTAAAGAAGACCGGAGCCTTTCTTCCCGGTGGGCCGGCATTACCCGCACCCCCCTCATCGCACTACAAATATACGCACGAATCGCTAAAATATAACCCGCCATGATCGAGCCAATTATCCACATCGAGGTCGCCGGGATCCAAGAACTCAAAAGCCTGCTCGCCCGCATAACCAGCCCTCGCACAGCAAGTAACCAAAGACAGCGACGCACTCCACGGCATCGGCACCATCCTCTACAAAAGCGCCATCACCACCATCAACCAAGGCGGCCGGCCACTCTACAAACCACTCGCCCAAAGCACCATCAACAAACGATGGGCCAAAGAGCAAACGCGCACCCCCGGCAGTCTTCCCCACAGGCGTGGGGGTGTTGTGATACCCTCAATCGCACAATATCTGGTAATATTATTCCAAAATAGAACGCACAATACATTCTATCAGCTCGCCGTGTTCAACAATGAGCTTCGGATGATTGATAACAGGCAAGATCTGGATTATGAACAGTTTCGCGCTTTTCGCTTCGTTCAACTATACCGATGTATGTTCCCCGTGCTCGTAAAAACTTGACAGGAAGACTGACTTCACAGATAAGAGTGTTTGCGCGATAGCAGAATCAGAAAAGCCGGGGGAAATCACTTATGGGGAAACTCACCCTGCCGGTTATGATTCCGTACCCTCTGGTGGACGGAATCATAACCGGCGGCCTCCGCTCCATCAGGATTTGTTCAGGAAGACAGAGAAGAGATCGATCGGGATCGGGAAAACGGTCGTCGAGTTGTTCTCCTGGGCGATGTCCTTCAGGGTCTGCAGGTAGCGCAGCTGCAGGGCCGAAGGAGCAGAGGAGATGACCATGGCAGCGTCAGCCAGACGCTGGGCGGCCTGGAACTCACCCTCGGCGTTGATGATCTTCGAACGGCGCTCACGCTCCGCCTCGGCCTGCTTGGCCATGGCGCGACGCATCTCTTCGGGAAGGTCAATCTCCTTCACCTCCACCTTGCTCACCTTCACACCCCAGGGCTCGGTGTCCTTGTCGAGAATGGACTGGATCCGGGTATTGATTTCATCGCGCTCGGCCAGGAGATTATCAAGCTCTCCCTGTCCGCAGACACTCCGGAGGGTGGTCTGGGCAAGCTGCGAGGTCGCGAAATGGAAATCCTCGACATCAATGATGGCCTTTACCGGGTCGAGTACCCTGAAGTATACCACCGCACTCACCTTCACCGACACGTTGTCGCGGGTGATGATATCCTGCGGGGGGACATCGAGTGTGACGGTGCGGAGGTCAACCCGCACCATCTTGTCGATCCCCGGGATGAGGATGATGAGCCCCGGGCCTTTGGGGCCAAGCAGCCGGCCGAGGCGGAACACGACGGCCCGTTCGTATTCGCGCATGATCTTGACCGAAGAGGCCAGAAAGGCCGCAACGAGGATCAGTATGGTGAGAAAATTGAAAGTAAGCATAGTGTGCATCCTTTATGGTTATGGTTGATATGGTTGTCTGTTCCTGTTATTGCCTGTTCACCTGCAGCTGCATCCCCTTCATCCCCTCCACCCTCACCCCGCCCCCCTTTTCAACGGCGGAAGCCGACACCGCGTCCCACAGCTCTCCGTGCACGAATACCTTTCCGGGGACTCCCGGGGCCAGCGGCTCGAGTGCCTCGCCTGTTTCACCAACAAGACCCTCGCCTCCCGACAGCTTCCTCCCGCGCGCCGAACGGACAAGAAGGCGGAGGATCAGGACAACGGCTGCCGAAAATGCGATAAATACAGGAATGAATACCTGCAAGGACAGGGTGATGCCGCTGGAGGGAAAATCGAACAGCATGAGGGAGCCGGCAAAGAGCGACACAAGCCCTGCAACGGCAAGCACGCCTCCGCTCGTCACGAAAACCTCCATAGCCAGGAAAAGTACGGCAAGCAGGAGAAGAAGTATGCCGGTGATGCTGGCAGAAAGCAGCTGCAGTGCGTAGAGGCCGAGCAGCAGCGCTACGGCACCCGCAGTACCGGGGAAAATGGCTCCGGGGCTGGAGAACTCGAAGTAAAGACCGAGAAGCCCGGCAAGGAAAAGAATGTAGGCGATGTCCGGATGAGCAACGGCCATCAGGACGGATTCGGGGAATGAAGGAGGGTTCATGACCAGCGTGACATCGGCAGTCGAGAGGGTCTGGATGCCCAGGGAGGTTTTCACCTGCCGGCCGTCGGTGCGCCGGAGGAGCTCTTTGGGCGTATCGGCAATGATGTCGATCACCCCCTCCTGAAGAGCTTCGGAGGCGCTCGAGGCAAGGCTTTCACGCACCGCACGCTCCGCCCACTCCGGGTTTCGGCCGCGCTCGAGGGCAAGGCTTCTGGCAAATGCGGCCAGATTGTTGACCGCCTTGGTGCCGGAAACACTTTCCCCCTGCCCGGGTATGCCGGGAGTGACTGGATGTGCGGCACCGGTTTCCGTACCGGGCGACATGGCCGCGACATGGGATGAAAGCAGCAGAAGCGCCCCCGCTGAAGCAGCCTCGGCACCTGAAGGCGAAACATAGACGATGACGGGAACCGGGGAGGCCATGACGGCCTGAACCATATCACGCAGCGAGCTCACAAGACCGCCGGGAGTATCAAGTTCAACGAGCACAGCCCGGGACCCATCCAGAGAAGCCTCATCAAGCACCCGGCTGAAGTAGCGTGCACTGCCCGGGTTGATCGGCCCCTTGAGCGTCATTCCGGTCACATGCCGCTCTACCGGGAATGCAACGGCGGCATGAAGGGAATGGAAAAGGAGGAACGCCACCATCACAAGGACGGCACGGAAGCCGGGCATTCTGAATGGAAGAGAGCGCATCTCCATCGACAGGCAATTGGTTCTCAAATGTGAAGCATTTGTAAAGGAGTAAGGAATATGGCAGGTAAAGCGTTCCCCTGCAAGCCCCGCCGATACTATTGCCCGGGGGTGCGGTTACGCTTTACATTACAGAAACTTATCCGTATGTTTATCAGTTATGTACTTTTGACCGCCTGCCGGGCAAGACCCCATGCAATACGCTTACGATGGCGGTATGCATCCCATGAACATCATCAATGACCACCATGTTTTATTTTGATCCGCTCTATTTTGTTTTCGCACTTCCCCCGATGCTGCTCGGTCTGTGGGCCCAGTTCCGGGTCAAATCAACCTTCAAAAAATATGCACTGGTACGCACCGGCTCGGGCATAAACGGTGCCGAGGCTGCGCGGCGCATTCTGGAGCGTGGCGGCATCGCAACGGTGAGTGTAGAGGCTACACGCGGCATGCTTTCGGACCATTACGACCCCCGCCACAAGGCGCTCCGCCTGAGTGAAGATGTCTACAGCCAGGCAAGCATCGCCGCCGTCGGTGTGGCGGCCCATGAGGCAGGCCATGCATTGCAGGATAAAACCCGATACTTCCCGCTCCAGATCCGCTCCCTCATGGTGCCGGCCGTCTCCATCGGCAGCAATGTCGGCCCGCTTCTCTTCATGGCAGGGATATTCCTTGCCGGAACCATCGGCACCACGCTTGCATGGGCGGGCATCATCCTGTTCGGCTCGACGGCACTCTTCGCACTGGTGACACTGCCGGTGGAGATTGACGCAAGCCGCAGGGCCAAAGCGCTGCTGGTATCACAGGGCATCGTCTCACCCGCAGAAATGCAGGGCGTCAATGCAGTGCTCAACGCCGCGGCGTTGACCTATGTGGCTGCAGCCGCGCAGGCCGTCATGCAGCTGGTCTATTTCCTTTCCATCATGAACCGCCGCGACTGAGCGCCCCGCCGCACGGTCCGCACAACCCCTTCTGTTCGAGTGAAGCAAAGTTTCAGAAAAAAACCGTTTGCCCTCCTTCTTGAAGAGATGAAGGGCGAACACCGCCTCCACAGGGTGCTCGGACCGGTGGCACTCACCAGTCTCGGCGTCGGGGCCATCATCGGCACCGGCATCTTCGTGCTCATCGGTGTCGCCGCCCACGACAAGGCGGGACCAGCCGTCACCCTTTCCTTCGCGCTTGCCGGCTTTGCCTGCATCTTCGCAGCCCTCTGTTATGCAGAGTTCGCTTCGATGGCACCCGTGGCCGGCTCAGCCTACACCTACGCCTACGCCACCCTCGGCGAGCTCTTCGCATGGATCATCGGCTGGGACCTCATCCTTGAATACGGTGTCGCATCGGCAACGGTAGCGCATGGATGGTCGCACTATTTCCAGGACTTCATCAGCATCTTCGGGCTTTCGATACCGGCGGTGTTCAGCCGCCCGCCACTCGACTTCGACCCGGCAACCGGCATGATGACGGCAACCGGCGCACTTTTCGACCTTCCCGCAGTCCTCATTGCACTCTTCATGACGACGGTGCTGGTCAAGGGCATCAAGGAGAGCGCAGGCTTCAACTCCGTTATGGTGATCCTGAAAGTAGCTGTCGTACTGCTGGTGATCGTGCTCGGAGCGATGCACATCAACCCGGACAACTGGCAGCCCTTCGCCCCGTTCGGATACTCCGGACTGAGCGTCTTCGGCCAGACCGTGCTTGGTCCTGCAGGCTCGGGTGGCGCACCGGTCGGCGTGCTGGCGGGAGCAGCGATGATCTTCTTCGCATACATCGGATTTGACTCCGTCTCGATCCATGCCGAGGAGGCCATCAACCCGCAGCGCGATATCCCGATCGGTCTCATCACCTCTCTCATCATCTGCACCGTCCTCTACATCGCCGTCGCCACCGTCATCACCGGCATGGTCCCTTACGACCAGCTCAACATCGACGCTCCTGTATCAAACGCCTTCAAGCAGGTCGGCCTTGAATGGGCCCAGTTCATCATATCCCTCGGCGCCATCACCGGCATCACCTCCGTGCTGCTCGTCATGATGCTCAGCCAGCCGCGCATCTTTCTTGCCATGGCGCGCGACGGCCTTCTTCCCCTCAAATTCTTCGGCGCCATACACGAGAAGTTCAGGACGCCCTGGAAAGCAACCATCCTCACCGGCATCTTCGTCGCCCTGCTCGGAGGCCTGCTCCCGCTCCGCCTCCTTGCCGAGCTTGTCAACATCGGCACACTGTTCGCGTTCGTCGTCGTCTGCAGCGCCGTGCTCATCATGCGCCGCACCAACCCCGATGCCCTGCGCCCCTTCAAGGCCCCCCTCGTGCCGTTTGTGCCGATTGCCGGCATCATCACCTGCCTCGTACTCATGTTCTCGCTCCCAGCAGAGAACTGGCTCCGCCTCATCGTATGGCTCGCAATCGGTTTTCTGATCTACTTCTTCTACGGCCGCCGCCACAGCGTGCTCCGCAAAATAAACAGCGCCCGATGACAGAGAGGACAACAAGGAAAACAATCCTCATCACAGGGGCCTCGACCGGCATCGGTCAGGCCACTGCCCTTCTTCTTGGCGAAGGGGGCTGGAATGTAGCTCTCGCCGCCCGTTCCCGCGATAAGCTTCTGTCGCTCACGAGCCAGATAGGAACAAAGCGGGCGCTTGCCATTCCAACCGATGTTGCCGACTGGCAGTCTCAGGAGACGATGGTACAAAAAACGCTTGAGCGGTTCGGTACAATCGACGCGGTGTTTGCCAATGCGGGGTTCTCGAAAGGCTCAAGCTTCCTCGGCGGTCCCGACCAGCCGGACGAATGGCGCCAGATGGTGCTCGTCAACGTGTACGGTGCAGCGGCCACCGCACGACTCACGCTGCCGGAACTCGTCAAGAGCCGGGGGCACTTCCTCATCACCGGCTCCGTTGTCGGACGCGTCACATCCATCCGCAACCTCTATTCGGCGACCAAGTGGGCCGTCACCGGCATGGCACAGGCCATCCGCAACGAAATGGCTGGAACAGGCGTCCGCGTCACCCTGGTGCAGCCCGGCGTGGTCGACACCCCGTTCTGGGAGAGCATTCCAAAGCCGGGCACGCCGGAACTCCAACCCGAAGACATTGCCCGCGCAGTCCAGTACGCCCTCCTGCAGCCGGCGCATGTCGACGTCAACGAAATCATCATCAGACCGACGGGCCAGCCGCACTGACGCATCCCCCGGCAGCAGCCGGGCCAACACACCAGATCATTTTTAATCCATGCTCATCACCTTTGAGGGAATAGACGGCGCAGGCAAGTCGACACAGATCAAGAAACTCGCCGCATACCTGAAACAGGAAGGCCACGAGGTCCTCACCCTGCGGGAACCGGGCGGTACAGAAGTGGCTGAAAAGATACGTCTCATCCTCCTTGAAAGCCGCCACGAAATATCCCCTGTCGGAGAGCTCCTGCTGTTTTCGGCAAGCCGCGCAGAGCTTGTATCTGAAGTGGTCCGGCCCGCCCTTGCCGAGGGCAGAACAGTCATCCTCGACCGCTTCTTCGACTCCACAACCGCCTATCAGGGCTACGGCCGGGGCCTCGACCTCAACATGCTCCGCACCCTCATCGCCATCTCTACCGGGGCACTCACCCCCGATATCACCTTCTACCTCGACATCCTTCCCGAGGAAGCGCTGATCAGGAAGTTCTCCGAAAAGTCCCTCCCGCTGGCGTTCGAAAACGAAGAGCTCGACCGCATGGAGCGTTCGGGCCTGGAGTTCTACCGGAATGTCCACCAGGGCTACCTCGACATCATCGAAGCAGAACCCGGACGGTTCAAAAGCATCAACGCGCGCCATGGGGTGCAGGAAATCCACGCATGTATCGTCAAAACCCTGAAAGAACGCCTCCAGGATCGTTCCTGACGGCCGGGCCTCACCCTGAAGCGCTCAAGTTGGATTGCCGTTCTGTTAATTCTGAAGAATCCTGCCGCTTTTGGCGGGATTTTCCGTAAATTGCCGGTCGTAATGCCCAACCTTCACCTTTTCCTATACTTCGGTTATCAATGCACGAAAGCATCCTGAAAGAGCGCCAGCTGACCACATGCACCACCCCCATAACGCTGCAGGACATCAGGACCCTGAAGGAACTTTACACCCTCAAGGCAGAAACCAAGGAACTTCGTGAACCGATTGTCAGGAACATCATCAAGCAGCGTGTCGTCGGACGCGCCTGCGTCGAGTCCCTGAAAAACGCCCTCTACTCGCTTGAAACCATCTACATCGACGACAACACCGGGCACCGCCTGCTCCGGCTCGACGGGATGAAGCAGATCGAGGTCGACCTCACCTACGAAATCCGGGAACTCCAGAAAGACATATACTACCTCGAATACGGCGAAGACAAGTTCATCGACTACCTCGCCAAGTTCATGCCCGAGTTCCGCGCCTATGTGAACAAAGGCGTGAACATGCTCAAGGGCAAGCACTTCAACGCATTCATCACCGACCGGGACGGCACCACAAACAACTACTGCGGACGGTACCGATCCTCCATCCAGCCGATCTACAACTCAGTATTCCTTTCGCGGTTCGCCAAGAACTGCTGCACCCATCCCATCATCATAACCTCGGCTCCCCTCAAGGACTTCGGCATCCTGAACGTCTCCATCAATCCGAGCCACACCTTCGTCTATGCAGGCTCGAAAGGCCGTGAGTTCATCGATCTTGACGGCGTGTTCAGCAGCTTCCCGATTGAAGAGGACAAGCAGAAACTCATCCACCGTCTCAACGACCACCTGCGGGTAATGCTTCAGGATCCCGACTTCGAGAAGTTCAACTTCATCGGCTCGGCCCTCCAGATCAAGTTCGGCCAGACTACCGTGGCGCGCCAGGACATCAGCAGCTCGATTCGCGATGACGAATCCTCTGCGTTCCTTGAAAAGGTGAAAAGCATCGTGCGCGAAATAGACCCAGAGGAAAAGAACTTCCGCATCGAAGACACCGGGCTTGACATTGAGATCATCCTGACCATCGACATTGACCGCAACGACACCGTCATCAAGGACTTCGACAAGGGCGACGGGCTCTCCTTCATCAGCAGGGAACTTTCCCTCGAACGTTCAAAAGGCCCGATCCTCGTCTGCGGCGATACCCCCTCCGACATCCCGATGCTGAAAACAGCGATGGAGATGTTCGACGATGTATGGACCATCTTCGTCACCCGCGACCATGAGCTCAAAAAAGAGGTTCAGGAAATCTGTCCGAAAAGCATCACCGTGCCCTATCCGGACATCCTCCTGACCATTCTGGGGCTCCTGTCGCTCTGATATTTTTTCTGCATTACCATAATCCACACAGACCATTACACGGCATGAGCACTCTCTTCAAAGGCGCGATATTCGATCTGGACGGGGTCATCACAGGAACGGCGAAAGTACACAGCCTGGCCTGGGAATCAATGTTCAACACCTTCCTCCAGCAGTATGCGGAAGACAACAATGAACCGTTCGTTCCCTTCGACCCGCTTCACGACTACCATCGGTACGTGGACGGAAAGCCGCGCATGGAAGGGGTGAAAAGTTTCCTTGAGTCCCGCGACATTGAACTTCCCTTCGGCGAACTCGACGATATCCCCGAAAAAGAGACTGTCTGCGGACTCGGCAACAGAAAGAATATCGTCTTTACCGAGATCCTCGAAAGGGAGGGCCCTGAGGTCTACACCACCTCGGTCGAGCTCATCGAAACACTCATCAAAAACGGCATCCGCATCGGTATTGCCAGCTCGAGCCGCAACTGCCAGCTTATCCTCAAACTGGCCAACCTCGAACACCTCTTTGAAACCCGCGTCGACGGCGAAGTCTCCATAGAAATGGGCCTGAAAGGCAAGCCGAACCCCGACATCTTCGTCACCGCAGCCGCCAACCTCGGCCTTCAGCCCCACGAATGCGTGGTGGTCGAAGACGCGATTTCAGGCGTACAGGCCGGCTCGCGCGGAAACTTCGGCATGGTACTCGGCATCGCCCGTGACATTGAAGGCTCAAAGCTCCGCGAGCAGGGAGCGGACATCGTCGTCCGTGACCTCGGAGAGATCACCATCGACGGAATCCGCGACTGGTTCCGGGAAGGACTCCGCAAGGAAGGCTGGAACCTGACCTACACCGACTTCTCCCCGAAAGAGGAAAAGCTCCGCGAAACCCTCACCGCCATCGGCAACGGGTATCTCGGCGTACGCGGAGCATGGGAAGGCTCTAAAGCGTCCGAATCCCACTACCCCGGCACCTATATTGCAGGCATCTTCAACCGCCTGCCCTCAAAGGTCCACGGCCAGACGGTCTTCAACAACGACTTCGTCAACACCCCGAACTGGCTCCCGGTCGAGTTCCGCATCGGTGGCGGCGAGTTCATCGACCCTGCCCGGCAGACCATCCTCAGCTACCACCAGAACCTCGACTTCCAGAATGCCGTAATGGAACGCGAAGTCGTCATTCAGGACAACCTCGGCAGGATATCGCGTATCAGCAGCCGCCGGTTCGCCAGTATGGACAATCCCCATATCGTGGCGCTCCGCTTCACCCTCCGGCCAGTCAACTACAGCGCCAGTGTCGAGTTCCGGACGGCAATCGACGGCACTGTGGAGAACAAGGGCGTTGCCAGGTACAACGAACTGGCAACCGACCATCTTGAAGAGGTTGCCTCCACCTGTACCGATGGAGTAATGCTGCTTCATGTGCAGACGAGCGTTTCGAAGTACGACATCGTCACCGCAGCAAGAACCCGCATTCTCTCACACGGCAAGGAACAGGAAGTCCTGCGCACACCAATCAGGGAAAATCGTTTTGTCGGCGAGTGCTTCACGCTTGAACTCACCCCCGACAAAAGCGGCACTATTGAAAAAACCGTCGCCATCCACACCTCCCTCGACGCCAATCAGGCAGAGGGGCCACTTGATGCCGCATCCGCCACCCTCGGCGGTGCAGGCACCTTCGATGACCTCTTTCTTGCCCATCAGGCGGCCTGGCAGGCCATCTGGGAGCAGGCCGACATGGTGGTCGAAGGAGACCGGTTCAGCCAGAAAGTGCTCCGCCTGCACATCTACCACATGATGGGCACCGCTTCACCCCACAACCCTTCGATTGACGCCGGAATGCCGGCACGCGGGCTGAACGGCGAATCCTACCGCGGGCACATCTTCTGGGATGAGATCTTCATCCTCCCCTTCTTCAACAGCCACTTCCCGGAGATTTCCAAAGCGCTGCTCATGTACCGCTACCGCAGGCTTTCGGCAGCGAAGGAGTACGCACGCGAAAACGGATACAGTGGAGCGATGTTCCCCTGGCAGACCGCCGATGACGGACAGGAAGACACGCAGATCCTCCACTTCAACCCTGCCAGCGGCACCTGGGGTCCCGACCTCAGCCGTAAACAGCGCCACGTCTCCATTGCGGTGTTCTACAACACCTGGCGCTATGTGCATGACAGCGGCGACACGGCATTCCTCAACGCAGAGGGTGCGGAGCTCATGTTCGAGATCGCCCGGTTCTGGGCATCCATCGCCCACTCTTCAGCCGAAACCGGCAAGTACCACATCGAAGACGTCATGGGTCCCGACGAGTTCCATGAAGCGCTTCCCGGCAGCGGCCGCGAAGGGCTGAAAGACAACGCATACACCAACATCATGACGGCCTGGCTGATGGAAAAAGCGGTTGAGGCCAGCGAACAGATCGACAGCCAGGCTCTCAGCAGCCTGATGGAGAAAACAGGCCTCGGGTTCGACGAAATCGAACTCTGGCGCACGATCAGCAGCAATATGACGATCCCCGTCGACCGTGACGGCATCATCGAACAGTTCGACGGGTACATGGGGCTCAGGGAACTTGACTGGGCGCACTACCGCCAGAAGTACCCCAACATCCACCGTATGGACCGCATCCTCAAGGCTGAAGGCGACAGCCCGGATAACTACAAGGTCGCAAAGCAGCCCGACGTGCTCATGACCTTCTATACCCTGCCGCCCTCCGAAGTTGCCCGCCTGATTGAGAAGAACGGCTATGGTAAAATCGATCCCGAAGTCCTCGTCCGCGAGAACTACGCATACTATGAACCCAGAACCAGCCACGGCTCGACACTCAGCAAGGTGGTCCACTGCATCATCTCCAGCTACCTTGAAGAGGGTCGTGATACCGCATGGAACTGGTTCATGGAAGCCCTGAAAAGCGACATCCGCGATACCCAGGGTGGCACCACCCAGGAGGGCATCCACTGCGGGGTCATGGCCGGTACGCTCGACACCGTGACCCGGTTCTTCGCCGGCATCTCTTTTGAAGGCAACCGTCTCAGCGTACAGCCCAACCTTCCGCAGCAGTGGAAGAGCCTTTCACTGAAGGTCGCTTTCCGCGGAAACCTCTACGCCGTTGCAATCGAAGGCCAGAAAGTCAGCGTAACTCTTCTTGAGTCCCCGGCCGACGAAGCAGAGGCATCGATCAACGGCAGAGATGTGCTGCTGAAAAAGGCAGTGCCCCATACTGCCGGCTGAACACTCTCGCCAGAAACCAGGGGGCGACTCATGAGGTTGCCCCGGTTTTGTATTATTGGCGTTTAACCGTATTATGATTTTTTTCTTTTACTGCAGCCTCACCGCCTAGAGCTTATGCGCCTATCAAATTTCAGGTACACCCTGCCGAAGACCAAGATCGCCGATCATCCCGCCGAACCGAGGGACTCATGCAAGATGATGGTCCTGAACCGCCGGAAAAAGGACATTGAGCACAAGGTCTTCGAGGACATCGCATCCTACTTCAAGAAGGGCGATCTTCTCATTCTCAACAACAGCAGGGTGTTCCCCGCCAAGATCTTCGGGCAGAAGGAAAAAACCGACGCCAAGATCGAAGTATTCCTGCTCCGGGTCCTCAACCGTGAAGCCGGTCTCTGGGACGTACTCGTCGACCCCGCCCGCAAGGTCCGCGTCGGCAACAAGATCTATTTCGACGAGGACGTCGTGGCAGAAGTGGTCGACAACACCACCTCGCGCGGCCGCACCATCCGGTTCCTCAACCCTGAAATAGACGTCTTCAGCCTGGTCGACAGGATTGGCAACGTCCCCCTGCCGCCCTATTTCACCCGGAAATCCAAAGATTCGGACAAAGAGAACTACCAGACCGTCTATGCCAACCAGACCGGTTCGGTCGTAGCCCCGATGGCCGGTCTGCACTTCACGATGCCGCTGCTCCAGAAGATCCAGAAAATCGGCGTAAAAGTCCTGCCGATTACCCTGCACCCGAGCCTGAGCACGTTCAACGCCATTGAGGTGGAGGATGTGTCGAAGCATAAGATGGATTCGGAATATTTCAATATTCCCTACCAGACGGCGATGGAGATCAATGAAACGAAAATGAAGAAAACCGGACGCGTCATTGCGGTGGGCACCACCACATGCCGGGTCCTCGAAGCAAATGCCACCGTCGACGGCAAGATCAAGTTCGGCCAGGGATGGACCGACAAGTTCATCTACCCGCCTTACCAGTTCAAGGTGACCGATGCGCTCGTCACCAACTTCCAGCAGCCCGAAACCACTCTTTTGATGGTGGTCAGCGCATTTGCAGAACACCGCCTCCTCATGGACGCCTACAAGGTGGCATTGAAGAGCGACTACAAGTTCCTGGCCTACGGGGACGCCATGTTCATCCATTAAGTACCCGTAGAGAGTGAACGCCATCGCCATCATTGCCGCCAGCGGCATAGGAAAACGGATGCAGCTGCCCGGAGGGCAGAGCAAGCAGCTGCTTCAAATCGGGGGGTTCCCGGTCATCCACCACACCCTCAAAGCCTTCGAGGAGGCATCGCTGGTCACGGAGGTATACATCGCCACGAAAGCCGACAACATCGACCTGCTCCTCGAACTATCGCGCACTGCAGGCTTCAAGAAGGTCCGCCACGTGATTGAAGGAGGCAAAGAGCGCCAGGATAGCGTCTGGAACTGCGTCCGGATGCTGCAGGACGAACTGGCTCCCTCCGCCGCCCTGCCCGACGCCATCCTGGTCCATGACGGAGCCCGCCCCTTCATCCGCCCCGGGGAAATCGACGACATCATCCGACTCTCGGTTGAATCTGGCGCATGCGTTCCCGGAAACCGTCCGAAGGATACCATCAAATACATCGGCAGCGACCCCTCCTGCTTCGGCGCCACCCTTGAACGTTCTCGCCTCATGCAGGTGCAGACCCCCCAGGGATTCCGTGCCGGCATGCTCATCGACGCGCACAGGAAGGCGGCAGAAGAGGGATGGTACGCGACCGACGACGCAGCGCTGGTCGAACGCTATTTCCCCGACTATCCGGTCAGGATCTACGAAACCGGGTACCACAACATCAAGATCACCACGCCTGAAGACATCCCGGTTGCCGACGCGATTTACCAAACGCTCCATTAATCGCCCTGAAAGCGCTTTCCGGCAAGAGAAAAACTTGATTCGATTTGTTTATTATGCGGGCTGTCGTATATTATCAGCCCGGAAATGGTGAGGTAGCTCAGTTGGTTAGAGCACAGGATTCATAACCCTGAGGTCGAGGGTTCAACTCCCTCTCTCACCACCACTTCCAAGTTTACCTGCATGCGTAAAGCGCCGAAAGCCCCTATTCCACAGGGGTTTTCGCGTTTCTGCCATTCGCCTCTTTTCGCTCACACTACCATTATCCGCATTATTTCGGAACCCTGATGGGCACCGAATGCAAAGAGCCCCCCCCTATCAGCCGTACAGCTCATAGCGGCGAAATCTACCCGCATGAGACAACGTCTCTTGAGGAAATCAACCCTCACGCGTCAGAAAAGTGGATCTGGGCATGGTTACCGAACCATGGGCCAAATCCATCATCTACCTGTGATATAATACTGTAACTCGCTCCCCTCTAAAGATTTCTCTTGTGCAAAGCACGACAGACTGCTCTTGACTTTTCATTTCAGGTATATAAGGGTCTTTGAGATCTGGTCCCGTAAGGCAGGATTAACCATGACTTCATCGGCATAGTGCGTCCAATCCGCAACCGCAGCATTGACTTCATCGATGATGCCGGCGGCTTTTTTTACACTGACGGATTTGCCGATGGCGAGCAGGTCTTCCCTGGTGATGTCTCTGCGCTTGCCGTTGATGCTCAAGGCGTGCTGACTGACCCATCGATGATCGGGCTGCCAGGCGTGACAGACATCATACGCCGGTGCCAGTTCCCATTTTCCGCCCTGTTTCAGCCGGAACGAAAAATTCTTGGTATGGTCGTCACAGTTCCGGGCCGCGACGTTGAAGGTCATCCTCCTGAACAGTTGCTCGGCATCGGGATAGGGCAGTTTCAGTTCGCGCATGGTCTGAAAAAGCTGTTCGTAGCTGAAACTCATGACCAAGTTGTAGTCGAAGTGCTTCAGGGCACTGAAGGTCTGGATATGATGTTTCGTGGATCCTCCTTCACGGTCGAACCGTTTGGTCATGAAGTGCGCCCTTCCGTGTTCCTCCAGCAATCGGCAGGGCATCATGGTGATGCCGCAGGCCTGGGCCATGTGGTAGTAGGCCATTTCCACCCGGCCATAGCCGAGAGATGAGCCGAGTTGCACGTCGCTTACGCCGTCGAGCTTTAATAGCCAATGCGAGAACCCGTGTGGGGCATTAGTCTGGCCAGATCGAACCTCTCCGGTTTTCTCGTTCAATGCAATTATGGCCTTCGGCCTTGCACCGCCCGCCGAGGTGCCGATACGCAGCAGTTCCGACACCACCTTTTTCGTGTCCGCTTCGAGGTTGGTTGAAAAGGCCTCTTTGCTGGAGAGCATCCTTTTGGCAATATCCACCAACGTATCGATCTCCAGAGAAAAGGTCCGTTTGCTGGCTTTCCAGACAGCCGGTTCGAATTCCAGAGCACCCATTCCACGGGTGCCCATAAAGCAGAGCATTTCGACCGGATTCATGCTGTTCTGTGGGCGGCCCTGACGGGCCAGCCACAGATTGATCAACTGGTTACCGTACCGGTCAGGCAACACATCGGCCAGGAGGCCCGGCAATCCTTTGAAATTGTCCAGTGCAGGTTCAGCCTTTTTGCGCAGCGAGGGAAACAGAAACAGATTCCCACCATATGAGATGGGCATCTGCAGGGGAGCAAGGTCCCATCCCTTCGACTTGAACCGGGGATCAAATTCAAAGGTTGCCAGACCGGCCGCCTCATCCCAAGCGACAGCTCCGGCCAGTTCTCCCCATATTCTGACTTCCGCTACGTCCATTGCTTACCATTCATGTTCTGTGGAGTCGTTGCGCTGTTTGCCCCTGGCCCGATATCTTTTTTCTTTCTGCATTCTGGCCAGTGCCAACGGACTGAGGCGTTGCTCCACGGCAAAACTATCCATGACCTGCAGCTGGTCGAGTACTCTGAGTACCTGGATCAGGGTGCCGAGAGTGACAGTCTGGCCTCTTTCCAGCAAACTCAGAGTCGAGCGGCTGATGCCCGCCGCATGGGCAGTCGCATCCTGTGTCCGGTTCTGTTCCAGACGATGGTGCCGCACAAAAGCGCCTATGTAGGCGGCAAGCGCCTGGTCACTCATCGATGTCCAATTGGTGTTCTCAGTCATACTCCTGCTTTTTGCCTCATCAATGCACTAATCACCATTGGAAGATACCCTTAATCATGCGAATGCTCAAAATAAATGAGTGATATATCATTCACTATATATTAATAATGCACTTAATGCATGACTTTCTACGCCTTGATGCGTGAGGCAGCTATGGATGGCGGTCTTACTCCAAGACGTCTCTATATACGCCATGCGCCACTCTTCCCGCTGAAGTGCGATTTCATCCTCAGGAACCGGAACTGAATGACGACAATGAGCGGCAGGCGAAGCGGCTTATTCGGCCGGTGCGGCATCGCGATGAAGGCGACATCCAGCGCATTTATGTGGGCACCCTGTGCATCCCGGCAAAAAAGTGAACGGTTTTTTTAAAAAAAGTGTCATATTCCTTAGCACAAAAGCGGGGACTTATTTTACATGGAAAGATGATTCAGGTGACGATATTTCACCCCCGCTGAAAAGTCTGTAAACAGGAGGGCATTCATTGCCTCTCTCGCCACCAGATGCGGGTGTAACTCAGTTGGTAGAGTGTTTGCTTCCCAAGCAAAATGTCGCGAGTTCGAATCTCGTCACCCGCTCCCTGTCCGGAACCCTTTCAACGAACTCCTCCGCCCATGACCCAGCCATCCGTTTTCTTCGGACCCGCAAGCGCGGAAGAAATCAACCGGACGCAGATCCTTGAAGGACAGATGGCCCACCATATCGGCATTGAAATGGTGGAAACAGGGCCTGACTTCATGACGGCCCGCATGCCTGTCGACCGGCGCACCATCCAGCGCATCGGAATTCTCCACGGCGGTGCATCGCTTGCTCTTGCCGAAACCGTCGGCAGCATTGCCGCATCCTACGTCGTCGACCGCGAAAAATTCTACATCGTCGGACAGGAAATCAACGCGAACCACATCCGCCCGACAAGATGCGGATACGTCTATGCGACAGCCCGCCCGCTGCACCTCGGCAGGACCTCCCAGGTCTGGGACATACGACTCACGAACGATGAAGGAAAGCTGACCTGCGTCAGCCGATTCACCGTCGCAGTCCTGAAAAAGGAACCCGCCGTCGGCTGACCTCTCCGTCCCTCCGACCACCTTTGACCGATTTCACAGCCTTCCCGACCGTTTTTATCAAAACTTTTTCTAACTTGCAAGTTCCCTGACACAAGGGAACATACAGGTCGTTTCACCTCATTTGTCGTTTTTCAGGGTATGCAGACTGAACAATCGGAAATCCTCACCGCCACATCAGGCATCACCGCAGCAGCAACATCTGTCTCTGCGGAAGACATCCTCCAGCAGCTCGCACGGCAAGAGAAAATCAGGAAAAAATGGCTTCTGATCCAGCCGAAAAGCACCACCAGCATGATGGTGGACTCCGGCACCGTCAGTATGCCCCTGAACCTCATCATGGTTGCGACCCTTGTCGGACAGCTGTTTGATGTTTCCTTCATTGATGAACGCCTGGGGGAAGAGATTCCTGAAGATTTTTCGGGATACGACGTGGTGGCCATCACCTCCCGCAGCCTCAATGCATTGAAAGCCTACAGGATAGGCGACAGGGCGCTCCGTCAGGGCAAAACCGTCATCCTCGGCGGCGTCCACCCCACCATGCTGAATGATGAAGCCGCCTCGCACTGCACAAGCGTCGTCTACGGCGAAATCGAGTCCATCTGGACGGAACTGGCCACAGACGTCCTCAAGGGCCGTATGAAGCCCCTGTACAAGGCCAAAGAGCTCAAGCCGATGGGCGACATGCACCGCCCGGACTTCAGCTACGCTCTAACCTCGAAAAACGCAAAGAAATACAGTTCCAGGATTCCGATCCTGGCTACAAAGGGATGCCCGGTCGGCTGCAACTTCTGCACGACGCCCACCATCTACGGCAAAAATTACCGCTACCGTGAACTCGACCTGGTGCTCGAGGAAATGCGTTACCACCAGGAGCGCCTCCAGAAAGAGAAGATCAATCTCTCCTTCATGGACGACAACATCAGTTTCCGGCCGAAGTACTTCATGACGCTGCTTGAGGAGATGTCGAAAATCGGTGTGCGCTGGAACGCCAACATATCCATGAACTTCCTCGACAAACCCGAAGTGGCGGAACTGGCAGGACGCTCCGGATGCGACCTTCTCTCAATCGGCTTCGAGTCGCTCAACCCCGAGACCCTCAAAAGCGTCCACAAAGGCTCCAACCGCCTTGACAACTACGAAAAGGTGGTCGACAACCTCCACCGGAACGGCATCGCCATCCAGAGCTACTTCATGTTCGGCTTCGACAACGACACCGAGGAGAGCTTCCAGCTTACCTACGACTTCATCATGAAGAACCGGATCGAGTTCCCGGTCTTCTCGCTGGTAACCCCCTTCCCCGGTACGCCCTACTTCGACGAAATGAAACCCCGCATCCGCCACTTCGACTGGGACAAGTACGACACCTACCATTACATGTTCGAACCGCATGGCATGGGAGGCGAAACCCTTTTGAAGAACTTCGTCAAACTCCAGCAGGAAGTCTATAAAGGAAAGGCCATCATGCGGCGCATGCAGGGCAAGCCGCTCAACTGGGTGTGGCTGGCGAACTTCATGATGAACCGTTTCACCCGGAAACTGACGCCGGAGATCTACCTCTAAGGCTCGCTGAAAGAGAAAAAACGCCATACAGCCGGGGCGGGCATGCGGATTGCATGACCGCCCTTTTTCGTTCAGGGCAATAGTGAACAACCGGCGGGGAATACGAAAAGGGTAACAGATTTTCGCTCTTAGAGGTAGCGGATGTTCACCCGAATCTCTTTTTCCGGATCATCAAGGCGGAAGGATGCATCGTTGAATGAAGGCGGGCCGAATGATGTGCGGGGGTTGTTTGAGGTGCCGACACCTTCTTTCGGCATGCCGAGAAAGTTGCCATCCAGCCTCCCGTTCCCGTTCCGGTCATGAAAGATGGTGAGGGCGTAGGTGCCGTAGGGGACGGCATCAAAGCGGGCGGAAGTAACGCCTGCCGGTATGGTGAGGGTTCTCGCTGCCCGGGCAGTCTTGGCCGGGAACCCTTTTTTTTCATTGAACAGGGCGATGATGCAGCCGGCATTTTCGTTACTGAGGCCGGAGACGGAAACGGTGATCGACCCGGTCTCGGCTGCCTGAAGGGACCCGGCGCCGGCAAGAACCGGCACCAGAGTGAGAAAGACAGCCAAAGGTCGCAGAACCGTCCCCCGGCGCCACATCACTTCTTCTCTTCTTCAGGAAGGTCAAGACGGATGTGGAGCTCCCGAAGCTGCGCATCGGTTACTTCAGACGGGGCCGCCATCATGAGATCCTGTGCCTGCTGGTTCATCGGGAAAGCGATGACCTCGCGGATGTTCTGCTCATCGCGCAGAATCATGACAAGGCGGTCGAGTCCCGGCGCGATGCCTCCGTGAGGCGGTGCGCCAAGCTTGAAAGCCTCGATCATGTGCCCGAAGCGCAGATCGACCTCCTCGCGGCTGTAGCCGGCAATCTCGAAAGCCTTATACATGATCTCGGGCTTGTGGTTGCGGATGGCTCCGCTGGAGAGCTCAATGCCGTTGCAGACGATGTCGTACTGGTAAGCAAGAACATCAAGCGGGTCAATGGTCTCAAGCGCTTCCATCTCGCCCTGCGGCATGGAGAACGGATTATGGGAAAAGTCGATCTTTTTGGAGTCCTCGTTGTATTCGAACATCGGGAAGTCGACGATCCAGCAGAATGATAGTTCGTCGGGGTCAATGGTGAACAGGTCTCCGAAATAGGTGCGCATGCCGCCCATGATCTTGCATGCCGCCTCCCATTTGCCTGCTGCGAAGAATACCACGTCCCCGGTCTCAAGCCCCAGCTGCTCCTTCATGGACTGCAGCTCGGGCTCCGTCATGAACTTTACGATCGGACCCTTAGGACCCTCTTCGCGGAACTGGATATAGGCCAGTCCTGCCGAACCGAGCTCTCTGGCCCTTTTTTCAGCCTTGTCATAAAAAAGGCGGGACTCGGTCCCACGACCTTTCAGGACGAGCGCCTTCACGGCACATCCGGGCTTTGTGTTCGAGGCGAAAACCTTGAAACCTGAATCCGTAAACATTGAGGTAACGTCCTCGATCTTGAGCGGGATGCGCAGGTCCGGCTTGTCGGTACCGTAGCTGTCCATCACCTCGCGGTAACTGATGCGGGGAAAGGGGAACCGGGTGATGCGTTTCTTCGACATGGTGTCGGTAAGATGGCGGAACATGCCCTCGAGGATCTCGAACAGGTCGTCCTGCTCGATGAAGGCCATCTCCATGTCAAGCTGGTAGAACTCGCCGGGGCTGCGGTCCGCACGGGCATCCTCATCTCGGAAGCAGGGTGCGATCTGGAAATAGCGGGGAAAACCCGCGACCATGAGGAGCTGCTTGAACTGCTGGGGCGCCTGTGGGAGCGCATAGAACTTCCCGGGATGCAGACGGCTCGGGACCAGAAAGTCACGGGCGCCTTCGGGGGAACTGGAGGTAAGAATAGGGGTCTGTATCTCGATGAAGTCACGCTCCTCGAGGTAACGGCGGATGGCGGCGCTGATGCGGCTGCGGAAGATGATGTTCTCGTGGATCTTTTCCCGGCGCAGGTCTATGAACCGGTACTTGAGCCGAAGCTCTTCGGACGTCTGCACCTCGTCGGCAACGGGAAAAGGCAGTGGACGTGCGTGGCTTTCAACACCGATCCCTGACACCACGACCTCGATCGAGCCTGAAGCAAGCCGGGGGTTGATGGTTTCCAAAGAGCGCGCGACAACCCGGCCCTCAATGGTGATGACCGACTCTGCGTGCAGACGGCCGGCAAGTTCGAAAAGCTCCTCCCGCTCGGGCTGCACAACAAGCTGGCAGATGCCGGTATGGTCTCGAAGGTCTATGAACACAAGGCCGCCGTGGTCGCGGATCCTGTGGACCCAGCCGCCGAGCCTTACCTCACGACCTTCACCATCAAGGCCAAGCTGGCCGCAGTAGTCGGTGCGAAAACGGTTTTTGAGTGCATTCAGCTCGCCTGCTTCTTTCGTCATGATATCTATGGAATCTATGGATGTCCTTGGGATTGAAATACTTGTCGGCCGGCTGCGGCCGGAAAGACTGAATATGAGGAATTTTCATCATTTATAAAACCATCAGCATGTTGAACCCCGCACACGGCTGAACACACGATCAATAGATCAGCTCCCCTCCGAACTCCGTAATGATGTAGCGGACAACCTCATTGGTGCCACTCAGTTCCTGAAAAAGGGTGAAGACACTCTTCTCCCTGGTGCAGGCATCTTTTTCCGCGTCATAACGGAAGCGGACCCGGAGCGGTTTATGATAAAAGGCCGTCAGCTTCGCTCCGACCAGGTCGGCAGCCTGAATCAGTTCCTCGCATGAGAACTTCCGGCAGGAGACAAGGTCGAGAACCCCTTTTGCATTGCAGGCCGTAATCTCGCATGACTGCAGGTGCGTCGCCAGGACTGACTCACTTCCTTTCTGGAGACTGTCGAGAAAAAGGTTCCACTCGAGGCGAAGAGCCTCTACATCTCCATCATCGCATTCAGGGGAGGCGGCCGGAGAGGCACCGCTTCCTCCGGAAACAGAAGGAAGACGGGCTGCGGGGTTTGAGACGTATCCCGTGAATTTTTTCTGCCATGATCCGAGATCGAGACCTTCATTCCGGGGCACAGGATCGGGGCGCGCGCTCACTGCAGCCAGAGCCTGTTCAGGCGGGGGATCAAGCGCTTCGGGGGGGGCGGCTGGTGGCTGCTCCGGCAGAGGAACAGGCGCAACAGAAACAGGCGGCAACACGACATGCCCGGGCTTCAGGGAGCCGATTGAGGGATCGGCAGTCTTGGGGCGGGATGCTACGTCAGGGGCTTTTTTTTTGAGGCTCCTGCGTTATCGGAAGATTGCCCATGTCATCGGCCGGAAGGTGCAGCTCGATCAGCCGGAGAAGTGCCAGCTCAAATCGGAACTGGTACTCGAACTGGAACTTCAGTTCTTTCTGGGTTTCAAGCAGGAATGAAGCCATCTGCATGAGCTGCCGGGCGGAAAACTTGCCGGCGTCGGACTCATAGCGCTCCCTGACGGCATCAGGCCGTTCGACAAGGCGCGAGGAACGGAGGTTCTGCACCATGAGAAGGTTGCGGAGGTGCTCGATCAGCTTTTCAAGAAAATCCTGCTCGTCATAACCGTTCTGGATAACGAACTGGGCGACCTCAATCATGGCAGGAGCATCGCCGGCGGCAATGGCATCGGTGACGGCAAAAAGCTGCTCATCATCAATGTAGTTCAACAACTCCGCCACGCTCTGGTACGTGATGGCACCATCCCCCCCTGATTCAGCCGAAAAGGCAATAACCTGGTCAAGGATGCTCTGGGCGTCGCGCATCGAACCCTGGGCTTTGCGGCAAACCAGCTGCAGGGCGTCCGCCTCAACCCTTATGCCTTCGGACTCACAGATGCCCTGCAGCTGCTGCTCGATCTCGGACAGCGGAATCCGCTTGAAATTGAACCGCTGGCAGCGCGAGGCGATAGTCGCAGGAATCTTGTGCAGTTCAGTCGTGGCGAAAATGAAAATGGCATGCGGCGGAGGCTCTTCAAGCGTCTTCAGGAAAGCGTTGAATGCCGCGATGGAGAGCATGTGCACCTCATCGATGATGTAGACCCGGTATCGCCCCTTCTGGGGGCCGTAACGAACGTTCTCCCGGAGGGCACGGATATCGTCGACGCTATTGTTTGAAGCCGCATCGAACTCGGCAATATTGAGGCTGGTGCCGGTCTCGAAGTCACGGCAGCTTTCGCACTCACCGCAGGGCTCTGTAACATCGCGGAGCCAGTCGGCGTCCTCGATCATCCGCTGGCAGTTGAGGGCCTTGGCGAACACTCTGGCAGCCGTGGTCTTGCCCACACCACGCAGACCTGAAAAGATGTATCCGTGGCCGAGCCGCCCCGTCCTGAGCGCGTTCTGAATCGTGCGGGTGATATGCTCCTGCGCCGTGATGTCGGCAAATTTCGCCGGCCTGTATTTTCTTGCGATTACCTGATAACTCATACCTGCCCTTCCTTACTCCCTTCCATCAGTTGTATGAGGGGGACGTGCATGCTCTCTTCGAAGCATGCGCCGAGACGCTCCCGGACCCCCTGCAGTTGAAGTCCATCCCACAGCGCCCCGGACTGACCGAAATCTTCAGCGCCGAAATCCGGCGGAAGCTTTATGAAGAGGTCGTACAGCGTCATGACATGGAGGTCGCTCGCTGCAGCCATCCCGCCGCTGGCGGTAAGATGGACAAAGCGGCATTCAAGAAGAATATCCACAATTTTTCTTAAAGAGGAAGGGTTCAGGTGATGAAACTCCCTGAGAATTTTTTTCATGTCCAGAACAGCGCCCTCCGCACCCGATCGCCAGACCATCCGAAGTACTGCAAGCATGAGGGGTATACCCCTTAAAGGATCGAACTCCGGAACGGCCGGGCCGGAAAGCCTCCGCACCCCGAGGCAGTAGACGATTTCTGCGCCAGTCAGTACGACGACCCAGCCGAGGTAGATCCAGAAAAACAGCATAGGAATGACCGACAGGGCACCGTAGATATGCTCGTAGGTGGCCACATTGGCCACATAGAACGCAAACCACCGCTTTGAAAGCTCGAAGAGCAGGGTCGCCACCAGGGCACCGGAAAGGGCGTGCAGGAAACGGACCCTGCGGTTCGGTACAAGGAGGTAGAGCAACAGAAGGGCAAGCACGGTGATGGTGGAGGGAAGCAGGGCGAGGAGGCGGGTTTTCATCTCGAGCAGCGGGCCTTCCGTGAAGACCGTGTACCAGACAAAGGAACTTGCCGCAAGGCTCGTGGCCAGAAGCACGGGTCCGAGCGTCAGGACCGTCCAGTAGAGGGTGAAGCCCTGCAGGACCTTTCTTGGCGAATGCACCTCCCAGATTTCGTTGAGGGTGTGGTCGACGGTTGAGATGAGCACGAGAGCAACGATGAACAGAAACAGGGCCCCGAAAATGGGCATGGTGAAGGTGTTGCCGATGAAACCGGAGAAATACTCCCGGATCATCCCGCCGGTACCCGGCACGAAATTGCGAACGATGAAGTCCTCCACATACGGCTGGAGCGGGGCGAACACAGCAAAGACATTGAGGATGGAGAGCACTACGGCAAGAAGGGGAACGATGGAGAGAAGGGTCTGGAAGGCCAGTGAGCCGGCACTGAGGAATATTCTGTCGTGCCGGACGTTCTGCAGGAAAAACGAAGTGAACGAGCGGAGGAATGCCCCCGCCTCTCCGATCCGCCGGCGTATGCCGTCCATGATTCCGTTGCCGCCTGATGCCATTCGTCTCAGCTGTTCAGTTGGGCACCCTGAGGGGTACCGTTACAGGAAGATAGCAATTCAGCCGGAATCGGAGACACCCGCGCCCGAAGCACCGGCAAGACTGCTTTCGGAACGGACCCTCGTCATCAAGAGAAGTCCTGCCATGAAAAAGAGCAGGAGCGAACCAAGAGCCACCTTCTGGCTTCCCGCCCCTGCCGACACCAGGCCGAACACCAGAGGGCCTGCGATTGCGGAAGCCTTGCCGAAAGTGCCGTCATAGAACCCGAAAAACTCCGCCAGATGTGCCCGGGGCGTCAGGCGGGCCATCATGGAACGAGATGCGGCCTGCGAAGAGCCCATGGACATGCCGGCCAGCATGCCTGTTGCAAAAAACATCTCTTTGCTGTCGGAGAGAATGGCTGCCAGAATGACCAGAAACCAGATGATGAGGGTAATGACAATGGTGCGCTTGGGGCCGATCCGGTCGGTTACAAAACCGAACGCCACAGAGCCCGCAATGGCGGTGGTCTGCACGGTCATGAAAAACACGATGAGCTCTCCAGTGGTGAAATGGAGCGTGTTCTGGGCATAGATGGAGGCAAAGGCGATGACCGTCAGAATGGCATCATTGTAGAAAAAATAGGCCAAAAGGAACCGTGACAGATCGGGAAAGGACCGGATATGGGTAACGGTGTGCCGCACCTCTTTGATGGATTGTACAATCCCTTCAAAAGAGAGCATCGGGCCCTCCTTGCGGCCGGAATCCCGGAGCACGATGAAGAGCGGAGAGGCGAAGAGTGCGAAAAAAGCGGCGGCGATGAGAAAACTCAGCTGGAGGTTTCCGATGTTCGACACCGTGACCCCGCCCTCAAGCAACGGGCGGACGAGCAGCAGGATGGAGAGCGCTCCGAGGTATCCCATCGCAAATCCGTATCCCGAAAGGCGACCGATGCTCTTTTCAGATGTGATCTCCTTGAGATATGCATCGTAGAACACGAGCCCGCCCTCAAACCCCATGTTGGCAAGCACGAAAAGCACGAGCGCCAGGGCAGCCATGCCGGGCCCTGAAAACGAAAGGAGTGCGGTCGCAAGAACCGACAGCAGGGTGAAGGAGAAGAGGAATCGCTTACGCCGGCCCGACAGATCGGAAGCTGCGCCGAGCACCGGAGAGACGACGGCGACAAGCAGCATGGAAATGCTGACACCTGCACCCCAAAGGGCATCCCCAGAAGGATCTCCCCCGCAGATGACGTTCTTGAAGTAGAGCGGGAAGACGAAGGTGACCATCATCACGCTGAAGGAGGTGTTGGCATAATCAAACAGCAGCCATGCAAACACCTTTCTTCGCTGGGTCACGGTGGTGGCGGGAGTTAAAGTTGCCGGAAGAGAGAAGCAAAAAGGCGTCGTCCGTCTTCGGAGCCGAGAAGTTTTTCGCTGGCGCGCTCGGGATGCGGCATAAGGCCGAGCACATTGCCCCTGCGGTTCATGATGCCTGCGATATTGCCCACCGATCCATTGGGATTGGCCTCATCACTTATCTGGCCCTCCCGGTCGGTGTAGCGGAACACGACCTGATCATGCTCCTCGAGGCTTTCAATCACCTCGGGCGGAGCGAAATAGTTTCCCTCACCATGGGCGATCGGGATGCTGAGCACCTCATCCTCACCGTAAAGAGCCGTAAACATGGTGTTGCAGTTCACCGGACGTATAAAGGTGTCGCGGCAGAGGAATTTCTTGTCACGGTTTCTGGAGAGCGCCCCCTCAAGCAGTCCGCTCTCAAGCAGCACCTGGAAGCCGTTGCAGATGCCGAGTACCGGAAGCCCTTTTCCTGCGGCATCGACCACCTCCTGCATGATGGGAGAAAAGCGCGCGATGGAACCGGCGCGGAGATAGTCGCCATAGGAGAACCCACCGGGCAGAATAATCGCTTTTGCCCCCTGAAGGTCGTGCGAGCCGTGCCAGAGCATGACGGGTTTGACGCCTTCGAACGAAGCGACGGCATGCATGGTGTCATGATCACAGTTCGATCCGGGGAAAACAACAACCCCTATGGTGATGTCAGCCATGTGTGATAGCGGATTTTGTGGGTGAGCGAAAAAAAGTACCCTCAGGCCTTTTCCAGCTCGAATGAATAATTTTCCATGACGGGGTTCGAGAGCAGCTTCAGGCAGATCTCGTTGCAGATGCGTTCTGCTGCAAGGGCATCGTCTTCATTGATGCTCACCTCGATGTACTTGCCGATCCTTGCCGAACCCACACTGCCGTATCCGAGGTTCAGAAGGGCATGCTCAACGGCTTTTCCCTGGACATCAAGAATGGACTGGCGGAGCGTCACCTTAATCTTAGCGGTATATGCCATGGTCGGAACAGGTGGTTTATTGGTGGAGATTCAGCCGGCCCGCTGCCGCACGAGCAGCACCAGCGAGCGCAGGATACCGAGCAGAATATACAACAACATGGCAAGAAAAAAAGCCTTCGACTGAAAGACAAGAACCGAGAATCCGGCCAGGGCGTAAAGCGCCATCTGAACCGGCCTCTGGCGGATTGATTCAACGGTAGGCTTGGGAAGTGCGTCGTAATTGACCTTGCTCACCATGAGAAGCGCCAGGATTACCGACAGCCATGCAAGCACCGTCGGTATCATATCTACGGAAAAAAAGCGTTCGGACTGCATCCAGAGGACAAAGCCCGAAATGGTGAGGGCCTGGGCGGGAGTCGGAAGCCCTGAGAACGAATCCTTGCTGTAGCCGATCATGCTGATGTTGAAGCGGGCCAGCCGGAGCCCGCTGCCGATCATGATGAGTGCGCTCAGCGCGATGCCGAGCATGCCCGGCATCCCTTCAAGCCCGAACTTATAGACAAGGTATGCCGGAGCTGCACCGAAGGAAACAAGGTCAGAGAGTGAATCAAGCTCGAATCCGAAATCGGAGATCCCGTTGGTGGCCCGGGCGACGAATCCGTCAACGGTGTCGAAAAAAGCAGCAAGAATGATGAACCAGCATGCTGCGACATAACTGCCTTCGCCGGACATGACGATAGAGGTGTAGCCTGAAACCATGTTCATCACCGTGAAGACGGAAGGGAAAAACGAACGGGAGACGAAGCCGAAACGCTGCGGCCGCACAAGGGACTCCTCCGTAATGAAGGGCGGATAGCGTTTCGAAGCATCACTGTTGGGGGGATCGGCCATAGAGGGTAATCAATTCAATCATGATGATCGGCAGCCTGTATGCATGCCGAATAAAGTTACATTGTTGCGCCGGGGATATACATCCCCGTGACAGGTCGGGGGGCTCAGTAGCTTTCGTCGACCGAGGGAAATCCACCGCTCCGCACATCGTCGACATACTGCCGGACGGCCTGCTCGATAATGGTGTTGAGGTCTGCGTACTGGCGGACGAACCGGGGATGGAACTCCCTGTTGAGACCGAGAATGTCATTGACAACAAGGACCTGCCCGTCACAATCGGCCCCGGCACCGATGCCGATCGTCGGAATGGAGAGCGAACGGGAAATCTCAAGGGCAAGGCCGGCAGGAATCTTTTCAAGCACAACGGCAAACGCACCAGACCGCTCGAGTGTTACTGCATCCTCGAGCAGTTCTTCTGCTTCAGCCGGATCTTCGGCCCGCACCTTGTAGCTGCCGTATTTGTAGATGGACTGAGGCATCAGACCAAGATGGCCCATCACAGGGATGCCCGCATCGGTAATACGCCTGACGGTGTCGGCGATGGTGCGCCCGCCCTCCATCTTGACGGCGTCGCACTCATGTTCCTTCATGATCTTTCCTGCATTGCGCAGCGCATCTTCCGCCGAGAGCTGGTAGCTCATGAACGGCAGGTCCACCACCACCATTGCCCGGCTGCTTTCAGCCTGCACGCCCCGTACCACCCCTTTGGCATGGTAGATCATCTCGTCAACGGTGATGGGAAGCGTGGTATTGTGTCCCGAAAAGACATTGCTGGCAGAATCACCGACCAGGATGACATCGATGCCTGCCCGATCGAGAATCCTCGCCATGGTATAGTCATAGGCAGTAAGAACGGATATCTTCTCGCCGTTCTGCTTCATGTCATAGAGTCGCCTCGTCGTGACATGGGCTGCCTTCTGCTGTGAATTTTTGTTCATGGTGCCAAGCTCTCCGTGATGGATGAAGGTAAAAGCCGTCCGTCGGCGCCTGTTTCCCCGGGAGACCGAAGCCGTACCGGAGCACTGCCGCCATGGGTTTCAAGTGCGGCGAGCATCAGCTCCACAAGCTGCCCGTAGGATGGAATGTAACCAAGAATCTCCTCAAGGGAAACGGTTTTCCGCTCCATCTCCACCCTCAGCTCCTCTGCATCAGCAATGCCATTCTCCAGAACGTACCTGGAAAGGTCCATGTGACGGCGCGACAAGGGCAGCGAACCGTGCTGGAGCAGCACCCTTCCGCTTCTATGCTGCGCCGACCCTACCAGCTTCCGCCCGTCAACCTGCAGCTCATGACGCGCCGAGGCGGTGAAACATGCAACGGGAGCCGAGGCTCCCCGGGCGGGAAGTGTCGATCGACAGAACTCTGCATGGACACCAAGCCCTTCAAGAGCAATCCGTATAACTTCATGCACGTGACGGTACAGCTCTGCGTTCTGGCAGGGAGAGTCAGTAATAAAACTGTAGGTGAATTCCTCGCCATGCAGAACCGCCCTGCCGCCGGTCGGCCGCCTCACGACATCAATACCCTCCATCCGGCACCTCCCGGTATCGAAAAGAGAGATATCCTGATTGTAGCCGATGGTAACTGCATGGGGCTGCCAGCCGTAAAACCGCCAAAGGCAGCTCCCCTCCCCGAACTCTTTCTGGAATAGAGTGTCGGCGAAAGCCTGCATCATCCGGCGATCGAACGCCATGTTCTCCTCCCCGGTCCCGAAACCGGTGTCGATAGCCAGTACCGCTGAAAAAGAGGGATGCACGGCAGTCAGTCGTTCTTCAGACATTTATCGTTACGGACAGTATGGGGACAGCGCCAGATGGCGCCGGTCTCGATAATGCCTAAGATAGCCCAAAAAGTACGCGTCGGCAATACGCAGGACGGATCGGTCCCCCGCAACCGTCGTGGGACCCCGGGAAAACAGACGACAGGACTGATGCAGAAAAAAAAGCAGTTTCAGGTCCTTATTGTGGCCAGAACCATTGTTTGTCTCGTCCTCGAGGGGTATTTTCATGAAAAATCTGGTCTGCCCCGCACCCGGCCGCCAGCTTTGCAACATATTCCCCGGCAGATGACATGGCAACACCAGCTCCCTCCATAGAGGACATACTCGGCAAATTCCGCGTCCTGGCCATTGTCGGCCTCTCACCGAAGCCGGAACGGCCTTCGAATGCAGTGGCGCGCTACATGATTGCCGCCGGATACACCATCATCCCCATCAATCCCGGCCAGACAACTATCCTCGGACTCCCCTGCTATCCGTCCCTCAAGGCGCTGCCCCCGGAAATTGCCGAATCAGTGGAAATCGTCAACATTTTCCGTAAACCCGCAGATATCCCACCAGTCGTCGATGAAGCCATTGCCATCGGGGCGAAAGTGATATGGATGCAGCTGGGCATCACCAATGAGTCTGCGGCTGAAAAAGCCGCACAGGCCGGCATCTCCGTCGTACAGAACCGGTGCATTTCGGTTGAACACCAGCGACACTTCATTTGAACCAAGAACACCCGCCGCAGAACACCATGCACCATACAACCGTAGCCCTCCTGTTCGGAGGCCGCTCTCTAGAGCATGAAATATCGGTCATTTCCGCCCGCGCTGTGGCCGCCAACATCGACCGGGACCGCTACCGGGTTCTAGCGGTCTACATCACCCGTGATGGCAGGTGGTATGCCGGCGGAGTAGCCGAACAGATTCTCAAGCTTGACATCGCCGACCTCATCCGCACCACATCGCTTGAAGCCACAGCCGCAACCCTGCGTGAAATGGTGGCGGCATCGGCAGAACCGCCCTTCAACTTTGATTTCCGGGGTATCGACGTCGCATTTCCGGTTCTGCACGGCTCTTACGGAGAAGACGGCCGGGTGCAGGGCCTGCTTGAAACCCTGCAGGTGCCCTGCACCGGCTGCGGGGTCCTTGCGTCTGCCCTCACCATGGACAAAGCGCTGACGAAACTCGCTGCCGCCGATGCAGGCCTTGCCGTTGCAGTGTCGGTGACCGTCATGAGCCATGCCTACCGCCGTGACCCTGAAGCAACACACAGGCTGGCCGTTGCATCGCTCTCATTCCCGATGTTCGTTAAACCCGTCAGCCTCGGTTCATCGGTCGGCATAACCAAAGTGAACTCCGAAAGCGAGCTCGCTGAAGCCATCACCCATGCCTGCAGCCTGGACTCGAAGGTACTGATTGAACAGGCCGTCAAAGGCCGGGAAGTGGAAGTCGCCGTCATCGGCAATGACACCCCGGAAGCTTCGCCCTGCGGGGAAATCGAACCCGGCAGCGAATTCTACGACTACGAAGACAAATACATCCACGACACAGCGAAACTCTTCATTCCCGCCCGAATACCCGGCGATCTGCAGGAAAAGGTCAGGGAGGCTGCGCTCTGTGCCTACCGGGCGCTTGGATGCCGAGGAATGTCGAGGGTCGACTTTTTCGTCGACGAAACCACCGGAAGCATCGTCTTCAATGAAATCAACACCATCCCCGGCTTCACACCGGTCAGCATGTACCCCCGGCTCATGGCGGCTGCCGGAACCGGGTTCATGGAACTGACGGACCGCCTCATCCGCCTTGCAATGGAACCTGAAGCGGGGGCGTCCGCCTGAAAAAGCCATGCAAGGCAACAACACCACAGCACGTATCCGGAACCCCCATCTTTTTTTTGCGGAAGTGTCGCTTGACATTTCCCGGGGAGAGTACCAGATGGCACTTGAGCGCCTCAGCCCCCAACGGGAGATGTTCGGGGACTCATACCTCTTCAGTCTCCTCTATGCACGAGCGCTGCGGGGCCTCGGCAGCACCTTGAACGCCATGGACCACCTCAGGAAATGCTGTGCAATCGCGCCCGCAAATCAAGTGGCCCGGAGGGAGCTGCAGGAACTCTATACCGCACTTCCCGAAGCGGCAGGGCCGGAAAGCGAAGCACCGTCGATGGGACAAGCCGGATTCGACCGGGTGACGGCCGAACTCGAAGAGCTCTCGGAAGCCCTCCTGCACTTCGAACCATCAATGACATCGGAAACCGCCGATCCCACCCCCATCGTCGAACAGAAAATGCCCTTCTCCGACGAAGAGGCGATTGAGGTGCCCACCGAGACACTTGCCCAGCTCTTCAGCATGCAGGGCGCGACGAAAAAGGCCATCAAGGTCTATACCCAGCTCATCCGTCTGCAGCCGGAAAAAGCTGCCGGTTACATGCGGAAAATCGATACCCTGCTTGAAAAGCTCTGAGGATCTGCAGCGCTTCGACATCTCCTTCACACGGAAACTTTTCAGCCGATTTTGGCGGTAGTAATCTCCATATGTCCCATATGCTTACGGCGGCTTTGCCTGCCGTTGGCTATATTGAGTTTGAAGGGCAACAGCTTGCAGCATGAACCGCTCCGACTGCCCGTAAACCTGTAGCGCATTACCAACATTGACTTCGACACTACGCTCCTTCATCGCCGCAGCCATCATCCTTCTTGCTCCGCCCTTTACCCTGCGGGCAGCTGAAGCAGAGCCGCCGGCCCGGCTCACGCTGAAAGAGTGCGTCAGGGAAGCTCTTGCCACCGCCTCAGAGGGCAAAAAAGCAGAAAACGCCCTGCAGCTCCAGGTAACCGACGTGCTCCGGAGGTATGGACGGTTTCTTCCGGGCGTAACGGCATCGGCCACATACTCGCCTTACAGCCGGGCAAAAGCCTACTCGCCAGCTACCACTCCGGTGGATTACAAAACGACCTCAACAGAATCTGCCACTGCCACCCTGACGGCGAGCCTGAACCTGTTCAACGGCTTCAGCGACTACTCTGCGCTGCAGGCGGCCCTGAAAACAAAACGCGCCCTCGGCTACAGCCTCACGAGAGCCTATGAAACCATAGCCTACGACGTAACCCAGACCTACTACCAGGCCCTCCTCGACCGGGAACTTCAGGCAATTGCCGAAGAGGACCTGCTTGCATCGGAAGACCTGCTGAAGCTGACAGAAAACCAGTTCAGGGTTGGGCTTAAATCCATGACCGAACGCTACCAACAGGAAGCCGAAGTAGCCTCGAGGCGTCTTGCATCCATCCAGGCTGAAGCCAGAGCGCAGAGAAGCCTCCTTGAGCTCCTGCGGCGCATCAACCGGACCCCCGCCGTCCCGGTCACCCTTGCCGACGCTCCCGAAGGAACCGGAACCAAGCAGCCATACCTTCCTGCGCTTGACTCCCTCCTGACGACGGCCTTCCAAAAAAGACAGGACCTCATCGGAAGCGAACTCGAAGCACGTGCTGCCCGCTGGCAGGTCCGTGAAGCCCGGGGCCAGCGCCTGCCATCCCTTGATGCCACCTGGACCCTCTCGAGCGCTGGGACCCGCTACCTCAGCGGATCAACCATTACAGATCCTACGCCGACCCTCGACGACCAGCTTGAGCGTTCCATCGGCCAGTCGGTCTCCATCGGCCTCAGCTGGACCATTTTCGACGGATGGCAGACCGGGTACCTGGTGCAGTCCGCAAAAATCGGCTGGATCAACAAGTCCCTCGACTACAACGACCTGCGTCGCGACATTGCAATCGATCTCGGTCAGGCATATAACGACTTCCGCTCAGCCCGGATGCAGACGGAAACCGCCCAAATAAGCCTGAAAGCCGCACAGTCCGCATATCTGGCGGTCAGAAAGAAATACGAGCTCGGTGCTGCTGGGTTCGTCGACCTCTCCACCGCCCGAGCCGCACTGTTCAGCGCCCGCTCAAGCCTTACACAGGCGCGCTACAACCTTGAGCTCCAGAAGAATGTGATCGCCTATGCCACCGGCACCCTTGAGCTGCCCATGAATCCCCAACCCTGAAAGAGAACCGATGAACACGAAAAAATCGTCCACGAAAAGAAACAGACTTCTCCTTACAGGCGCCATAGCCGCTGCCGTGCTCTCCATTCTCGGCGCACTCTTGCTCGGCAGGGAAAAGCCGGTTGAAGTGACGATTGAAAGCGTTTTCCGAAAAGAGGTCATTCACCTCGTGACGGCAACAGGCAAAATCCAGCCCGAAACCGATCTGGCAATCTCCCCTGACGTCTCGGGTGAAATCATTGAACTCCCGGTCAGCGAAGGCCAGCAGGTCAAAAAAGGGGCACTGCTCTTCAAGATCCAGCCGGACGTTTACATCAACCAGGTCGAACAGAGTCTGGCACAGCTCAATCAGGCAAAGTCGCTGAGCCTCGAAACCCGCTCGAAACAGGTCAAGGCAGAGGACGATTTCCGCAAGGCATCCATCCTTTTCAAAGAGAAGCTGATCTCCGAAAGCGACTACATCTCGGCCAAAACCAATGCCGAGGCATCGCGTGCGGCCTACCAGTCGTCACAGTATGCCATCGCCCAAAACCGCAGCCTGCTCGACCAGAACCAGGACCGGCTGAAAAAAACCGTTGTACCCGCACCCATCAGCGGTTCCATCATCGCTCTGCAGAGCAAGCTCGGTGAGCGTGTCGTCGGTACAGGGCAGTTCCCCGGCACCGAAGTGATGCGACTTGCCAATCTGGACAGCATGCAGGTTGAGGTGGAAGTGAACGAAAACGATATCGTCAACGTGCGGGTCGGCAATCCCGTCTCGGTGACCGTCGATGCTTACGGCAAAAGGGTCTTCCGGGGAACCGTACACGAGATCGCGAATTCGGCCATTTCAACGGCAGCCGGCACGCAGGAAGAGGCCACCAACTTTTCAGTCAAGGTACGCATCTTCAACCACGAACGCCTCCTCAAGCCCGGCATGAGCGCAACGGCGGACATTGAATCCGAACGGGTACCCGATGCTCTGGTCGTGCCCATCCAAAGCGTGACATTGAGGACACCAAAGGCTGAAAGCGGAAAGAAAAAAGAGGACGCGCAAAAAAAGCATCAGGAGGAAAGCCGGCAGGGGGTTTTTGTATTCAATAACGACCGGGTCCGTTTCGTATCCGTCGCAACCGGAACGACAGACAATACCCACATTGTCATCACCGGAGGGCTTAAGGAGGGCGATCGGGTGGTCTCAGGCAGTTACACGGCCATCAGCACCCAGCTTCAGGACGGAGAGAAGGTCCGACTCGTTCGCTAACAAGAGAGAGAACACAACGCCCTATGCCGTCAAATGCAGTCATCACCATGCAGTCGCTCTCGAGGTACTACGAAATGGGGGACCAGATCGTCAAGGCGCTCGACCAGGTCAGCCTCGAGTTCCTGAAAAACGATTATGCCGCAATCATGGGTCCCTCCGGCAGCGGCAAATCCACCCTCATGAACATCATCGGCTGCCTCGACACGCCAACCTCCGGAACCTACGACCTGAACGGCCAGAATGTCGCCGACATGGATGATGACGAACTCGCCCGCATCAGAAACCGTGAAATCGGCTTTGTGTTCCAGACCTTCAATCTCCTCCCCCGCCTCAACTGTCTCCAGAACGTTGAGCTTCCCCTGATATACGCCGGCATCGAACCGTCCGAGCGCAGGGAGCGGGCCGAATCGGCGCTTACGCGGGTAGGACTCGCCGACCGCATCACCCACCGTCCCTCAGAGCTCTCGGGAGGGCAGATCCAGCGTGTCGCCATCGCCAGGGCGCTCATCAACAAACCATCAATCATCCTGGCCGATGAACCGACCGGCAATCTCGATACCGCCACAAGCCACGACATCATGGACATCTTCGGCGAACTCTCCGGGGCGGGAAACACCATTATCCTGATCACCCACGAGGAGGATATCGCGCACTGCACATCCAGGATCATAAGGCTTCGCGACGGAAAGATCGAAAGTGACGAACGGCGATGAACGACGGCATGCACCGCTTCCGCTATGAATCGGCGGAAAGTTTCAGGATGGCCCTGTTCCAGATTAGGGACAATAAGATCCGCTCGTTCCTCACCGCGCTCGGCGTCATCATCGGCATCGTGGCTATCACGATGATGGGAACGGCCATCAACGGTATCGACAGCGGCTTTGAACGGAGTCTGGCCATGCTCGGCTACGATGTCGTCTATGTACAGAAATCGTCCTGGAGTACCATGGGCCAATGGTGGAGATACCGCAACAGGCCCGACTTGAAAACAGGCTACAGCGAAACCATCAACCGCATTATCGAAAGCAACCCCCGCTCCGAGCTCTCGGTTGCCGTCCCCCAGATATCCACCTATCAGGCATCTGTGCGATACCTCGGCCAGACGGTCGAGCAGGCTTTTGCGCTCGGCACCAACGAGGATTACCTCCAGACCGCATCCGGCGACCTTTCCGAAGGACGGTTCTTCACCCCCGGTGAGGCGGCCTCAGGCGACCGTGTTGCCGTCATCGGCGACGACATCTCGAGTGGACTTTTCGGTGAAACATCTGCTGTCGGACGTACCATCATGCTGAAAAACACCCGGTTCAGGGTCGTCGGCACGTTCCGCAAACAAGGGAAGTTCCTCGGGCTCTTCAGCTTCGACAACCAGATCATCATGCCCCTCGGCGCATTCGAGCGGGTCTACGGCAAAAACGCCTTTGTCACCATGCGGGTGAAGATCCGTGACCAGAGCCGCGTCGCGGAAGCAAAAGAGGAGCTCCTCGGCATCATGCGCCGTATCAGGCGGCTCGCCCCCGGAATGGAGGATGATTTTTCCATCAACGAACAGAAGGCGTTCAAAAGCCAGCTCGACCCCATCAAGAACGGCATTGCCGCAGCCGGCATTTTCATCACCGGCATGTCGCTTTTCGTCGGAGCCATCGGCATCATGAACATCACCTTCGTCAGCGTCAAGGAAAGGACCAGAGAAATCGGCCTCCGCAAGGCGCTCGGGGCCAGACGGAAAACCATTCTCATGCAGTTCCTCATCGAATCGGTGATGATCTGCCTCATCGGCGGATTCATAGGCCTCCTGACCTCCCTTGGAATCACGCTGGCCATAGGCAGAATCGTACCTGACTTCCCGGTCAGCTTCTCACTCGGTCTTGTGACGGCTGGACTCGTCGTCTCCGTGGCCACCGGCATCGCTTCGGGTCTTGCACCAGCCGTAACGGCATCAAAACTCGATCCGGCCGACTCCCTCCGCCATGAATAAGAACGCCCATGCCACTTATTGAAATCATCCGGCAGGCAGTCTCCTCACTCGCCGCCAACAAGCTCCGCTCATGGCTTACCCTTATGGGTGTTGCCGTCGGGGTCTTTTCGATCATTGCCGTCATGACCACCATCGACGCCCTCGACAGGAGTGTAGAGTCAGGGCTCGCCAGCCTCGGGGCCAACACCTTCCAGATCCAGAAATATCCCGCAACCGTCTTTGGCAGCGGCCACAGAAGGAACATCTACGTGAACCGTCAGGACATCACCTGGAGGGAGGCCCAGATGTTCAGGAAAAACATGGAACAGAAGGCGCGCACCATAGGCTTCATCATCTCCAGCCAGGCCAACCAGGCCAAGTCCGGCGATAAAACGACCAATCCCGATGTAGTGCTCACCGGCGGAGACGAACACTTCGCAGCATCGAGCGGGTTCGATGTAACGATTGGACGCAACCTCACTGCAAGCGACATCCAGTATGCTAAAAACACCGCCATACTCGGCAGCGATCTGAGGGAAGCACTCTTTCCCGCAAGTGAAAATCCTCTGGGCAAACAAGTCCGCATCGGTGGAGAGGTCTACACTGTCGCCGGCGTCTTCACAAAAAAGGGCGCAGCGTTCGGCCAGAGCCAGGACAATTTCATCCTGATCCCGATCACCCGCTACCTCAGCCATGTCAACGAAAAAAGCAGTCTCGAGATCACGGTGGAAGCCTGGTCGCAGAAAGAGTACGCCCGAACCCTTGATCATGCCATAGGAGCGATGCGTCTGTCAAGGGGGCTTGGCGTCAGAGAGGAAAACGACTTTGAAATCAGGACGAATGAATCGCTGGTGGAATCGTTCCGCGACATCAAGAGCTCCATCAGTATCGGAGCCTTTATCATCAGCTTCATGGCGCTTCTGACGGCAGGAGTCGGCATCATGAACATCATGCTGGTCAGCGTCACGGAACGGACCAGGGAGATCGGTATCCGCAAATCAATCGGGGCCCCCAAAAGCAGCATACTTCGTCAATTCCTCTATGAAGCCCTGCTCCTATCACTTGCAGGAGGCCTCATCGGAGCCGCCGCAGGAGCCGGAGCCGGAAACATCGTGGCAATAAACCTCCAGCTCCCGCCCGTCGTCCCCATCCTCTGGGCCGCAGTCTCCATGGCAGTATGCTCAGCCATCGGGGTCGCATTCGGGCTCTTCCCCGCATGGAAAGCTGCCAACCTCAACCCCGTCGAAGCGCTGAGGGGGAAATAAGTCTCGGAAAGAATGCTAATGATTTCATATATTTTATATATGCAGTACATATAAAATAGCGAACCATAAACCGCAGACACCATGACACACCTGCTGAAACTGACGAGACCCCTCGCATTCATCCTCATTCTTGCAACCGCCACCATGACATGGGGGTGCGAATCAACCAGCCGCACAGGGCGTGGCGCCGGCATAGGTGCTGCGGCGGGGGGTGTCCTCGGCGGCATTATCGGAAGCCGCTCGGGAAGCTGGGTTCAGGGCGCAGTGATCGGCGCGGCCGTTGGCGGGGCGGCTGGAGCACTCATCGGCAACTACATGGACAAGCAGGCGGCCGAGATTGACCGCGATGTCGATGGTGCAAGGGTCGAGCGGGTCGGTGAAAGCATCCGTGTGGTCTTCGATTCAGGCATCCTTTTCACGACAGGATCGGCCACCATAACCTCCACAAGCCGCTACAACATCGAGAAACTTGCAAGAATCCTCAACCGCTACCCTGACACGAACATGGTCATCGAAGGCCATACCGACTCCATCGGCAGCGAAACACAGAACCAGCTGCTCTCCGAACGGCGTGCCGAATCGGTAGCAACGCTCCTGAAAACCTACGGAGTCTCCGGCTCGCGCCTCTCACCGGTCGGATACGGTGAAACCCGTCCGGTCGCATCGAATGAAACCGAAACGGGACGCAGGCAAAACCGCAGGGTCGAGGTGCTGATTTATGCGAACGACAACCTGAAAGATCAGGCACAGAGCGGCGAATTGAGACTGTAGGGAGAGTTGGTCCGGAGGGTTGAGCTTTAAGGCATCCCGCCGCATTTGATGTGGCGGGATTTTTTTATCTTTACGCAGGAGAACCTTCCTTCGGAACCAACAACGATCCCATATGACACACTTCAAGACGGCTGAAGAGATTCTTTTCGGATGGGTTACAAGAGTCTGCAGTGCCAATCCCGATGAAATCGCCGCCCTCTACCATGAAAACGCGGTGCTTATTCCGACATTTTCTCCCCATACGGTCATGGGACCCGTTGCCATCCGGGAATACTTCGCACAGCTGGCGACAAGGGAAGGAATGGGCGTAAGGCTGCACAGCAAGGCGCTCCGAAAGCACATCCTGAGCGACTCGATATCAACCATCAGCGGTATCTATTCCTTTGAATTCGAGGTAGACGGGGTACTGCTCAGCTTCCCCTCTCGCTTCAGCTTCGTCGTGGACATCTCCCAGCCAAAGCCGATCATCCACCACCACTCCTCGCAGGTGCCGAGGAACCTCTCCTGAGGTAGCGGAAGCGGGCCTTATGCTTGATGTAAGCACTTTTCCGCTCAGTCCCGGGAAGTGCCCTGCTCTTTCAGCTCCCTGTCGATGCGGTCGATCTTCTCCTTCATTGAGCCGAGATGGCGGAGCATTGCCTCATGGCGAAGCTGTTCGCGCATGGGCTGGGCAGGATAACCGCGGATAGCGGTTCCCGGCTCGAGAAAGGATTTCGATACCCCGGCCTGGGCTGCCACATGGGTGCGGTCGGCCAGCTCGAGATGGCCGGCAAAACCCGCCTGTCCCCCGATCATGCAGCCGCGGCCCATGATGGTGCTTCCTGAAATACCCGCCTGGGCGGCAATGACGGTATGCTCGCCGATGCGGCAGTTGTGCGCAACCTGCACCAGGTTGTCGACCTTCACCCCTTTTGCAATCACGGTACTGCCCATGGTGGCGCGGTCAATCGTAGCGTTGGCGCCGATTTCCGCATCGTCGCCGATCTCGACAATCCCCATCTGCGGAATTTTCACATAGGAGCCGTCCGGCTGCGGGGCGAACCCGAACCCGTCCGCGCCGATGACACTGCCGGCATGGATGACCACCCGGTCGCCGATGAGGGTGCCGTCGTAGATGGTGACCTGGGGAAACACGGTGCATCGTTCACCGATTTTCACGTCGTGCATAATGACGGTGTTCGGAGCGATCACCGTTCCGGCGCCTATCGAAGAACGGTCGCCGATCACCGCATGCTCACCGACCGCAACTCCTTCACCAAGCCAGACCCCCTCGCCAAGCACTGCCGTCGGAGCAACGCCCGGCCGGGCGAGAGTTCTTGGGCGGGCAAATTTCTGGAGCACGAAAACAAAAGCGGTATACGGATCGGACACCTTCAGGAACGAGCGGTCTCCGGCGTAGAGAGAGACATCGACGGAGTGGTGGACGATGACCAGCGATGCCGAGGTGAGGGAAAGATACCTGAGGTACTTCTCATTGGCGATGAAACTGACCTCGCCGAGGACGGCAGACTCGATTTTGGCCGGTCCGGCTATCTGGGCGCCGCCCTCACCAACAAGTTCAACAGGATCGAAAAACCGGGTGAGGTACTGGCGGATCTCTTGAATGGTCATGTCTCTGGAGCTATGGGGTCGTGGGAAAAAGAGGAAAAAAAATTAATTTTTAACCCGTTTTCATTATATTCGGAGTCCCTGTAAGTGTATCGGACCTTGAAGGATGGCTGAGGATACCGCGGGGCTTTGAAGTACTGCCATAATATAACCCGTTTCATCCGAAAATGCAGGACACGATGGCAAAACCCATTAAAATTTTTGCAGGCCGCAGTAACCCGGCGCTTGCAGAAAAGATTGCCGCCTATCTCGACATGCCCCTTTGCAATGCAAAGGCGGAGAACTTCTCCGATGGAGAGATTTCGGTCAACTATTTCGAGTCGATCCGGGGATCCGACATGTTCATCATCCAGTCGACCAACCCGCCGGCCGACAGCCTGATGGAACTGCTCATCATGATTGACGCCGCAAGACGGTCATCCGCGGCAAGAATCACCGCCGTCATCCCTTATTACGGATACGCGCGTCAGGACCGCAAGGACAAACCGAGGGTTGCCATCACGGCAAAGCTGGTAGCCAACCTCCTAACCGAGGCCGGTGCCAACCGCATCCTGACCATGGATCTGCATGCAGCGCAGATTCAGGGCTTCTTCGACATCCCCTTCGACCATCTCTACTCGAGCGTCGTCCTCATCGAATACGTCCGGCACAAGGAGTTCCGTGACAACCTGGTGGTTGCATCCCCTGACGTCGGCGGAGTAAAACTCGCCAGGAAATTCGCAGAAGAGCTCGGCACCGACCTTGTCATCGTCGACAAACGTCGCCCCAAGGCCAATGTAGCCGAAGTCATGAACATCATCGGCGACGTCAGCGGCAAGAACGTTCTGCTCGTCGATGACATGATCGACACGGCCGGAACCCTCGTCAATGCCGCCAAAGCAATCCGCGAGGCCGGCGGTCTGAAGATCTACGCAGCCGCGACGCACCCGATCCTGTCGGGACCGGCCATCGAGAGAATCAACGCCTCGATACTTGAAAAGGTCATCGTCACCGATTCGGTGGTCACCGGCCACGACTACTCGCCGAAAATCGAAACCGTTACGGTCAGCAACCTGTTTGGCGAGGCGATAAAACGCATTTATGAAGATGATTCCGTCAGCTGCCTGTTCGACAGCAAGAACATCACCCAGAAAATCACGAACAACCACTAAACACTAGCGATAAGAGGATAGGAAGAGCATGGAAACAATAGTACTCGGGGTCGCTCCTCGCGAAATCAAGAAGAATGCAGCCGGAAGGCTCCGCAAAACAGGCGAAGTGCCTGCAGTCGTCTACCATAAAGGTGAGGAAACCATTGCGGTAAGTGTCAATGAAATTGCGCTCAACAAACTGGTCCACTCGGCTGAATCACACATCATCGACCTGAAATTCCCCGACGGGAACGTCAAGCGCTCCTTCATCAAGGACGTGCAGTTCGACCCCGTCACCGACAGGGTCATCCACACCGACTTCCAGTTGGTTTCAGCCCACGAGGTCATCGAGATGGATGTGCCGGTTGCCGTTGAGGGTGATGCCATCGGTGTGGAAAAAGGCGGAAAACTCCAGATTATCCGCCACAGCCTCACCGTGAAAGGCAAGCCAGGTGACATGCCTGCGCACATCACAATCGACGTCACCGCACTCGAGATCGGACACAGCATCCACGTCAGGGAGATTGCGGCAGAAGCGTTCCCCGGCCTCGAAATCATGGATGACCGCGACACTCCTGTCGTCACCGTCCTTGCTTCGAAGAAAGAGGCGGAAGCAACAGAAGCTGCTGCCGGCGCTACCCCGGAAACTTCCGGCGCAGCCTGACAGGTCAGCATACCGGACCGTTTTTATACAGGAAAGCCGCTCTCCGGAAAGGAAGGCGGCTTTTTTTGTTTTTTTCTGTAATATTGTTGGCCCCGCACCGGCATGCCGTGCGAGAGGGCACTACAGCAAGTCAGTGCGAAAGAGCGACAGCGTGAAACCAGATACCCTTCCGTCGACATACCGGCCAAATCCTGCCCAGAAGCCAAAGGGCCGGGGATGGTTTATTCCATTGGCACTTGCCATTTTCCTCATCATCCTATTCAGGGAGGCGCAGCTCGTCGCCCTCAGCTTCCGCTCTCTCATCACGGCAGGAGCCCTTCTCCTCTTAGACCCATCTGCCCTCGGAAGCATCTTCACCCCCGAAATCACGGCATTCTGGATTGCGGCGTTCTACCTCACCCTTGTACCCTCTATCCTCGGCCTGATTCTCTGGAAACGAAGATCTCATAAAAACCAGCCACCCGATGCACCTCAGGAAGAAGGAAGCCTGAGAAACATCAGCCTCAGGGCTTTCATGCGGCAGAAAATCGCCCTCTATGCATCGGCAATCATTTTCATTCTTTATTCAGTGGCATTTCTTGCCCCGTTTCTCGCTCCGTTCAGTCCTTACGACCAGCAGGACTTTCTGGTCACCGCATACAAGCCTCCCCTGACCAAGCTGCAGGCACTGGTGCTGAAGCAGTCGAAAACCCTTGAAATTCCCCTGCAGGAAGGCAGCGGCATAGCCGTCGACCTCGCCAACAGCCTCGTTGCGGACTTCCGTGCCCTCAAAACCCGGAACCTCCCCAACGCCATCCGCTTTGTCGATGAATACCGCATCGAAAACGGAACCATCACCTACCGCCAGGGCATGCGTACGAAAACCATGCCGGTAGAAGAGCTCAAGGATCCCCGACACCCGGCCCTCACCCGGAGCTTCATTCTCGGAACAGACCAATACGGGCGTGACATCCTGAGCCGGGTCATATACGGTTCACGCATCTCGCTCTCGATCGGGTTTCTGGTTGTATTGATCTCCGTGACCCTCGGTACCGTTGTGGGCGTTACATCGGGCTACTTCGGGGGATGGGTCGATGCAGTGTCGATGCGCATCGTCGACGTCCTGATTGCTTTTCCGGCGCTCTTTCTCATCCTCATCATCATCGCAACCTTCGGCAACTCCATCTACCTCATCGTCATCACCCTCTCATTTACCGGATGGATGGGTGTAGCTCGCATTGTCCGCAGCCAGGTCCTCTCCTTGAAGGAACAGGAGTTCATCCTTGCAGCACGCTCACTCGGCCTTTCGCACCTGCGGATCATTTTCCGGCACCTTGCCCCCAATACCCTCACCCCCGTCATCATTGCTGCCACCCTGCGCATCGGCAGCATCATCCTCACCGAAGCGGGACTATCCTTTCTCGGCCTCGGGGTCCAGCCTCCCGTCCCAAGCTGGGGAAACATCATCAATGAAGGGCGCGACAGCCTCTTGAATCATTGGTGGATATCTACCTTTCCGGGTATAGCCATCCTCATCACCGTCGTCTGCTTCAATCTGATCGGGGACGGGGTGCGCGATGCCCTCGATCCTAGAATGCGGGGGCAGGACGCATGAGGTTGAAAAACAGCCGGAAGTCCGATGAATGTCCGAACAGCCGGAAGTCTGGTGGGGACGGAACCGGAAGCGAGGAACCGCAGCCGTGGACCATCCTCGGAACCGAGTACCTGCACAGGGAACCATGGCTTACCCTTCGTCGCGACTGCGTCCAGCTCCAGAGCGGCAGAGTAATCAACGACTATTTCGTTCAGGAGTTCCCCCCGTGGATCAATGTCATCGCTGTGCGTGAAGACGGCCGCATCGTGCTCATCCGCCAGTACCGGCACGGCATAGGGAAAGTCTATTATGAACTACCTGCCGGCGTACACGACCGGGAGGGCGAAAGCCTGCTTGAGGCCGCCCGGCGCGAACTACGGGAAGAGACCGGCTACGGCGGAGGCCGCTGGACCCGGTGGATGGATCTCAGCGCAAACCCGGCCCTCCAGAACAACCTTTCAACGACCTTCCTTGCCGAAGGGGTGAACGAGCTCGGCAGCCAGGAACTTGATGCCACCGAGGAGATTGCTGTAACATCCGCCACCCCCGAAGACCTCTTGAGGATCATTGACAGTGGCCAGATGCTGCAGGCACTCCATACGGCCCCGTTGCTCCGCTATCTTATGACGGGTGGAAACGGCGCCTTAGGCCGAGGAGAGCTCGAAAAGGAAAACGGATGAAAAAAACGGCACAGCTGGCGTTGCTTGAAGCCGCAATCAGAAAAGAAGGCTACAGTCTCCGCTATGAAAAAGGCAACTTCCTCGGTGGCGACTGCAGGCTTCGTGAAGACCGAGTAGTCGTCGTCAACAAGTTCCTGCCGATCGAGGGAAAACTCTACACCCTTGCCAGGGTCATCGGCAAAATCAATCCAGCCGGACTCACCCCCGACGTCGGTGCCATCATCGACAGCATGCTCAACAGCGGGCTCTTCGGCAGGGACAACGCCTGAAGCATCTCTTACAGGAACACCACCTGCTCCGTTTTTGATCGGACCTGCACCCGAGGGTTCCGCTGGGCAAAACGGCTCAGAAAGCCCTTCTCTTTTTTCGGCATCAGCGGTCCCGGGATGAGGATACAGCAGCCGGGCGCGGCATCGCCGATCCAGCCTGACAGCGCAGCCTCGTCCTTCCGCCGGAACCGATGCAGCCGTACCACCGCCATATCCGCTCGCCGCGCGGCCCCGCCCGAAGTGCGGAGCCCCTGCAGACCATTCACCATAAGCAGCGAGCGACTGCGGCTCCATACCCGGAGCACGCCCCCGGCGGGACGGAAAGCGACAATGGAGGACAAAGAGAGCACGCTGTCGGCCGAGAGCATATGACGTCCGAGAGGCACACGAGAGATCACGGAGTCCTTAGCCGAAAACCCGACAGCCGCGCTGAGGGGCGGGAGGGCGAACCCTTCCGCCTGGTTTACTATGCGTTTGAAGGAACGTTCATCCCGGCCGGCATCGATCAGCACGCTCTCTCTTCCGGAACTGAACAGGACCGCAACATCCCTGCCGAGATTGACCGTCACGGCCGAAGGCGGCCCTGGCTGCCCGCCTGAAAACAGCGGCATCCAGATCAGAAAATCAACCACTCCGAGCAGCAGTATGAATGCCCTGACACGCCGGGCAGGCATCATAAACAGCAGTAGTGCGGCCAGAACCGCATACCAGGCCAGCGCTCCTGCAGTGCCCGAACTGAATGGCACCGAAGCAAACGGCACAGCGCTGAACCACCGGGCCGCATCAATTGCAATACCGGCAAAATAGAAGGCGGAAGCAGCAAAGAAGGACGCCAGCCAGCCTGACACGAGATTCATGAAGAGCATCGGCATGAGGGCGTAGACCATCAGCGATGAAAAAAAGACGACCGGGAGGTTGGCCGCGATTCCGACAATGGAGAAACTGCCGAAATACATTGCAATGACGGGCGCGACCCCCGCAGTCGCGGCGACTGTCAGAGACAAGCTTCCCCGAAGTGCATGCCACGCCCCGGCCAGAATACCCCCGCCGGAACCGGCTGGCGGGTTCAGCCGCGGAAGCAGGAGGAGAATGCCGGCAACGGCACCGTTGGTCATCTGGAAACCCGGAGTAAAGAGTTCAAGGGGATCGAAGGAAAGGATGAGGATGTCGGCAAGAGCGAGGGAGTTCAGGGGAAAAGACTTTCTGCCCGACACGCCACCCCCGAGCAGCGCCATCGTCATGATGGAAGCCCTCTGCACTGAAGTCGCACCGCCGGCCACTGAACCATAGAGGATGAGCACAAAGGCCGTCAAGAGAAAAACTGTCCAGCGGCCCGGCCCCGTTACCCGCAGGCGGTGCAGGAGAAGATTGACCACAAGCACAATAAGACCGACATGAAGTCCTGATACAGCGAGGATATGCGCAGTTCCTGTCCGTCGGAACGCTTCACCGAGATCCTCATCCAGCCCGTCCCTCTGCCCGACAAGCACTCCCGCCATGAACTGGCGGCGGGGGCCATCAGGAAAAAAAGCCACAAGGGTGTCGATGACATAGTCGTGGACCGGGTGCACGAACAACCGTTTGAAGGCCCCGCCGTCGCTCTCGCCCTCATGCAGAACCCGCCAGGGACCCTCTGCGTAGATTGATGCCGAGACCCGCTGCAGGCGTGCCCTCTGGTGCGGATTGAATTCGCCTCGATTGGCCGCGCCGCCAGGGATTCCCACCAATCCACTGACAAGCACCAGATCCCCGTCCCGGAGCGAAAGTGCCTCCCCTTTCGGGTGCTGGACAAAAACGGAAGCCCGCTCATGCATAGCTTTTTCCACATCACCCTCATGCATGCTCGAAATATCCAGAACGAATGCGGTACCGCGTGAGGAACCCCCCGGGCGCCCGTCGACACGGCCTGCGACAACAACAGTGCGACCGGCCTGCAGGAGCAGGCCGCCCTGCGGCACATGGTTGAAGAGAAAGTCTCCATATGCACCGAACCCTGTAAAAACCACTGCCAAATAGAAGAGTGCCGTGAATGGGGCGGGGAAACGGCTGGAAGGAATGCGGAGACTGAAGACGAGGCCGATTGCAGTCAGGGTGAGTGCCACGCTGAATGCCACAATCCATATGTCAAGTGAAAAAGGGTGACGGGTTCCGGCCAGGATGCCGGCAACGACAACTGCAAGAAGGCGCAGCGCAGGGTAGGGAGCCAGGCCGGAACGGGGTGGAGCATGGAGTGGGCGTATAATTTTTACGCGCGCTAAGCCATTGTTTCGTATATTCTTCTTTTTCAAAGAAAGCTCCTAACCCACTGTGTGCATGCTGGTCAAAGAGATCCTGAACACGGCCGAAAAGCCGGTATTCAGTTTTGAGTTCTTCCCCCCGAAAAAAGATGAAGACTGGGAGACGCTGTTCGACACCATCAAAGCCCTCTCCCCCCTGAACCCGTCCTATGTCAGCGTCACCTACGGCGCAGGCGGCTCAACCCGTACCCGCACCCATGATCTGGTGACCCGCATCCAGAAAGAGACCGGCCTGTCCGTCGTTTCCCACCTGACCTGCATCTCTTCAAGCAGAGAAGAGACCGGGACCATCATGGAAAACTACCGCCAGCATGGCATCAACAACGTCCTTGCCCTCAGAGGAGACAAGCCGGCCGGGGCCGCCACGCTTGCTGAAGCAATAAAGGATTTCCCCCATGCCATCGATCTGGTCCGGTTCATAAAAACCAACTACCCCGACTTCGGTGTCGGCGTGGCAGGGTTCCCGGAAGGCCATCCCGAAACGCCCAACAGGCTTACGGAAATAGAGTATCTGAAGGAAAAGGTCGATGCCGGCGCAGACTACATTGTCACCCAGCTCTTCTTCGACAACCGGGACTTCTTTGATTTCAGGGACCGCTGCAGACTGGCCGGCATCACAGTACCGATCATTGCCGGCATCATGCCTGTGACGACGAAGAAAGGCATGATCAGAATGTCCGAACTCGCTCTCGGTGCGCGCATTCCCGCTCCGCTTCAGGAAAAAGTAATGGCTGCATCAAGCGAGGACGAAGTTGCCTCGCTCGGCATTGAGTGGGCAACCCGACAGGTCCAGGAGCTTGTCGACAACCATGTCCGCGGCATCCATTTCTACACACTGAACATGGCCGACGCAACCCTCAGAATCTTCAGGAACCTCCACGCCTGAGCCGTACTCCCCTTTCGGGGTTCTGGTCCGGATCACGGACCGGAATCATGTGCCCTACACCTCGTTCTGTATCAGCTGTTCAAAGCTTTCACGCCGGCGGATGACCTGTACGTCACTCCCCGCCACCATCACCTCGGCAGGACGAAGCCGTCCGTTATAGTTGCTTGACATAACCGCGCCATAAGCACCTACCGTCATCACGGCAAGCAATTCACCCTCAGGAGCATCGCCGATTGAACGATGGCGTGCGAAGAAATCACTTGACTCGCAGATCGGACCCACCACGTCAGCAACAACCGTTTTATCATGATCGGTCACGCTGAGAACCTCATGATGCGATTGATAGAGCGCAGGACGGATGAGCTCGGTCATGCCACCGTCTACTACGAAAAACTCTTTTCCGGTATGGTTGCGCTTCCGGTACAGAATCCTGGTCAAAAGCACGGAAGCATTGGCAAGCAGAAACCTTCCCGGCTCAAAAATCACCTTCACGCCGGTAGGCTTCAGCATCGGAATGATCTTGTCGGCAAAGCGGTCGAGCGGAGTCTCAGGCTTCATCGGGTCGTAGGTTGCAGGGAACCCGCCACCGATGTCCAGGAACTCCACCCCAAAGCCCTTACTGCGTGAATAATTGAAGATATCGAGCAGTTTGGTAATGGCTGCGACATAGAACTCGGGATCGAAAATCTGCGATCCGATATGCATGTCGAGTCCAGTAAGAAGAACATTGTCGAGCTCCCCCAGAAGCGAGAAAACCTCAGGAAGCTCAGCCTCATCAATCCCGAACTTCTCCTTGCTGTCGCCAGTGGTGATGTAAGGGTGGGTTTCAGCGGTGACATTGGGGTTGATGCGCAGGGCCACGGGAGCCTTGAGACCTCTTGCAGCGGCAATGGTATTGATTGCCCGGAGTTCTGAGAGCGATTCCGCCTTCAGCATGAGTACCCCGCTTTCAAGCGCATAGGCAATTTCATCGGGGCGTTTGCCGACACCGGCAAAAATAATCCGGTTTCCGGGAACACCGGCCTTAAGGGCGCGGAACAGTTCCCCGGCAGAATTGACGTCGCACCCGCATCCAAGATCGCCAAGGGTCTTTATGACACTGAGGTTGAAATTCGCCTTCACCGAATAGCAGGTAAAGTGTTCCAGACCGGAAAAAGCCGCTTCAAATTCGCGGTACCGGTCTTCGATGCTGTGTTTCGAAGTGACGTAGAGAGGGGTCCCCCACCTGGAGGCCAAATCTTCAAGGGCGACGCCTTCACAGAAGAGCGCTCCGTTATCGTAGTGGAATGCAGTGCGGTCGAGCAAGATGCAGCAGAATTTTGTGGTTGTCAGGGAACGTTACTTTGTACTGAATGATGAAGATACCAAAAATCCTGCGGTTTTCGGAGCAGGCTCCCAAGCCCCGGCAGCACAAGCCGGACGAATTCCTTCCTGCAGCTGGAACCAAATCATTGAAGTGGATGTTTTTCAAACGCCAGCAGTCAAAGCCGTAGGGCTCCCGGCACGCGCAGTATGATGACAACCAGAAGTGATACTTTATACCATGAAACCCATCAACAGGAGAGAACATGTCGAACAAGAGCAAAGAAGAGATGCCTGAAGAACAGATCAGCAGGGAAGAGGAAATCAGGCTTGCGGCTTACTTCCTCTGGGAACAAAAGGGCAGGAGGAGCGGTAGCGACGTTGAGGACTGGCTTGAGGCCGAAGAAAGCCTTATGCACTAGATAGCAATCACTGCAGGGATGCTCTCAGAGGGCCGCTCCATAGGGGCGGCCCTTTCTATTCAGACATCAACTCACTAGGAAGACAGGAAAGAACGGGTTCTTATTTGCAAAATCTAGCAGGTCGTCTTATATTCACTGCTCTTTACAATTTATCCCCTACATACCAGGAAGCGAATCATGGCCAAAGGAAAAGAAAACAGAATCGTTATAACGCTTGAGTGCACTGAAGCCAAAAAAGAAGGAAAAACGGTTTCGAGGTACAGCACGACGAAAAACAAAAAGAACACCACCGAAAGGCTCATCCTGAAGAAATACAACCCCAACCTGCAGCGCCACACCCTGCACAAGGAGATCAAGTAATTTTTGTTTTTTGCATTGTAGCCAAAAAGAGCTTATTTGTTTTTGTTTCAGCATAACGCGTTGCCCGAATGGCGGAACTGGTAGACGCACTCGTTTCAGGGACGAGCGCCGCAAGGTGTAGGAGTTCGAATCTCCTTTCGGGCACAAACAAGTTTCCTTAGCGATATGCACAAGAGGTCCCTCATCAAAGTTTCTGCAGACGGTTCAGTTAAGTCTGTTATTTCACATACCACCCGGCAGAGCGTGCACCTTTTCACTGAAAAGGTGCTTTTTTTATGCCTCAATAATCCAAAACACAAGCAGTAGTGGATCATACGAAAATCAACCTCCTCGTCAGGCTGCAGCACCTTGACAACCAGATAGAAAAAATCGTCAGCCTCCAGAAAGGCCTGCCGGAAGAGATCAGCGCCCTGGAAGAGGATCTGGCATTCACAACCCGCCAGATCGCAGCCCGCAGCAAAACCGCCGAGGAGCACCTGAAGCTCCGCCAGTCGTTCAATGAAATCATTAACGGCTGCCACGAGAGGATCCAGTCCTTCAAGGAGAAACAGACCCTTGCCAGGAACAACAAGGAATATGACGCCCTCTCCAAGCAGATCGAGTATGAAGAAAAGGAGATCGCCCAAGCCGAAATACGTCTGCAGGACATCAGCCAGGGAGAACAGCGCAAGGAAGAGCTTCAGAAAAAAGGCCGGCAACTGATCGAAGAAAACCGTTACGACGAAATGACGGAAGACATGATGCCCGACGATGTCCTCCAGCAGCAGTTGACTGATCTGGATAAACAGGTCAAACATAAAAAAGAGGAACTCAACGGCATCGTCATCGAGACCGAAGACGAGGTCAAAGCGCTCCGGAAGAAAATCGAAGCGCAGAGGGAAATCATCAAGACCGAGTCCAAGCGCCTCCTCGACAAATACGACCACCTCCGCAGCGGCACCCTCCAGAATGCCGTCGTCAGGCTGAACCGCAACGCATGTTCCGGCTGTAATACCCGTGTACCTACCAACCGTCACACCATGATTGTGCAGGGCGGGTTCTACCTCTGCGAGTCATGCGGCCGCATCGTCGTTCACGAAAGACTGTTCGAAGAAGCTGAAGACTGACCTCCGATAACGAGGAATGTTCTTCAGGTTATCCTTGTTCTTTTATTCGTCTCTCAAGAGATTCTTTAGCTGAAACCGCAAGTGTGCAGCCGCTCTGCGCCTCCGGGTGCAGGGAGGAAAGTCCGAACTTCACAGGGCAGGGTGCCGGTCGAGATACCCGAAAGGGAATCAAGCCCGGGTATGGCGGTGCAAATCGTCCATAACAGAGAGCGCAGCAGAAAGCAGACCGCTCCGGGAAACCGGAGTAAGGGTGAAACGGCGGTGTAAGAGACCACCAGGCATTCCGGTAACGGGATGCGCTATGCAAACCTCCCCGAAGCAAGGCTGAATAGGAAAGCTTTTCCCGTAAGGGAAAGAGGGCGGCCCGCCCGATTCCGCAAGGAGAGTTTTCGGGTAGGCCGCATTAGATAAATGGCTGCAGTTTTACCCGGCACGCCGGATAATTCACAGAATTCGGCTTATATCTTCGGTTTCGGCTTTTTTATTTTCCCTCCGGGGCCGGCAATAAGCCCCGATACCCCCTCAAGCAGATCCTTTACGGAAAACGGCTTGTGCAGATGCCCGACCCCCGATTCCGGAACCCCTTCTTTTTCAAGCACACTCGCGGCATAGCCCGACATGAAGAGAACCCGCATGGCCGGACAGAGGTGGCGCAGTTCCAGATACAGTTCACGACCATTCATCCCCGGCATGATAATATCGGTAAGGAGCAGATCTGGACAGCAGGAACCATTCTGAAGGGCCGCCCTCGCCGATGAGGCACCATCTGCCTCAATAACCCGGTAGCCGTAATGACGGAGTGCATCGGCAACAAACGAACGCACAACGGCACTGTCCTCCACCACCAGCACGCTTTCACCACCCGCAACAGGAGGGCTGAACGCAGTGCCTGCATCCGTCTGCGATGAAGCAGGATCTCCAGGAGAGACTGGAATATACACGGTAAAGGAAGCGCCTTCTCCGGGGTTGCTTGCAACCGCGACCATCCCGTTATGCTGGCGGGCAATGCCGTATACGGTCGCCAGACCGAGACCTGTGCCGCTCCCCTTCTCTTTCGTCGTGAAAAACGGCTCAAAAACCCGCTCCAACGTCTCGCTGTCCATGCCCGAACCGCTGTCAGTGAACGAAAGGGCCGCACAGTCCACGGGACCGATCTCGTCGAGAGCCTCTCTCGGCAACCGGTCGGCATCAACTTTTTCGGTACATATCGAAAGTCGGCCTCCACCCGGCATCGCATGCTGCGCATTGACGGCCAGGTTCATCATGACCTGCTCGATCTGGCCTATGTCTCCCTCAATCACGAGCGCTCCTTCAGCAAGTGTTTCTTCAATGGCGATATCCTCCGGCAACGTACGGCGAAGAAGGGGCAGAAACCCCCTTACGACGGCGTTGAGGTCCAGCACCCTGAAATCAAGCGACTGGCGACGACTGAATGCAAGCAGCTGGCGGATCAGGTCGCGGGCACGGATCCCTGCGCCGTGGATGGCCCGGATATCCTGCAGACGCTCATCATCAGGACCGAACTGCGTGTCAAGAATCTCGGCATATCCGAGAATAGGCGTCAGAAGGTTATTTAGATCATGGGCCACGCCGCCGGCCAGCCTGCCGATAGACTCCATTTTCTGAGACTGGAACAGATCCTGCCTGAGCCGTAATCGCTCCGCTTCAGCACGGTGCCGTTCAGTAGTGTCATGCACGAACACAAGCGCACCGTGATGAGCGTCATGCATGAACGGGACTGCTGACACATCGGCATCGAAAAAAGAGCCGTCGCAACGCAGGAACCGACGTTCTTCAGGAAACGGAAGGCCGATCCGCTCTTCGTTGAGCTTCCGGATCCGCTCGAGTACCCGTTCACGGAAATCCGGATGCAGATGATCGACCACCGGACGGGAAAGCATCTCCTCTTCCTTTGCCGCCCCGAACATCCTGAGCGCTGCGGGGTTAAGGTAGGCGAACGTACCGCCGGTCTGAATGAATATCCCGTCGGGAGCCGACTCCACAACAGCACGAAAGCGCGCCTCGCTCTCCCGGAGAGCCTTTTCGGCCTCACGACGTTCCGTGATGTCTTCAGCTGTAACGATCTGATAGAGTGGCTCGCCATGCTCGTCACGCACGAAAACAATGTCGATCTGGACCGGCACCAGCGAACCGTCCTTGCGGCTCTTGAAGGCCTCGAACTTACAGGAGCCACTCTCGGCTGAACGAAGGAGGCAGGAGCTGACAACGTCTTTCTGTGAATCCGGATAGAACTCCATCAGGTGCATCCCGATCATCTCTTCGACCGTTCGGCCGTGCAGCCCGGCATAAGCAGGGTTGCAGGCAAGAATGCGCCGGGTATCGGGATCCTCGAGTGCTAAGCCGTGGGTACAGTGCTGAAACGCATCGGTCAAAAGACGGGTCTTCCGGGCAGCCTGCATCCGTCCGGTAATATTGCGGGCAACCGCATAGACAACACCGTCTTCGGCCGGGGAAGCGTTCCACTCCATCCAGAGCCAGTCACCGCTCCGGGACTGCAGACGGTTGATGAAATTGACGGTACGCTGTCCGGACCGCTGTCGCTCCATCTCCCGTTTCGTCGAAGAGCGATCGTCGGGATGCAGAAGACGATAGAGCGACATCGAGAGCAGTTCCCTCGCAGTGTAGCCGAGATGTTTCTGCCAGGCGGCATTTACCTGCAGAAGCTTTCCCTCGATCGACATCATGCAGAGCATGTCGGGAACAAGTTCAAAAAAATGCCCGGCATCAAACGAACGCGCCATATATCCCCTTTCATTTTGCATGACAATGGACCGGTTACGTTGTCAATTGCGGAACTCAAACGCCCGCCCGATACTTGACCGGCAGGCATGCACATGCTTAAGGGGCCGGGGAAACCCTCTCAGGCATCTTCAGGACGCGCCTCGACGGATGGGGTACCGTTCAGGGCGATTGTCACGACAATGGTGACCGGCTTGCAGCAGACAGGGCAGTCCTCTGTGTATTCCTGATTTCCTGCAGCACAGTCGATTTCAAGATCCATGGCCTCCCCACAATAAGGGCAAGGCACGGAAACGGATTCCAGAAGGTTCATGGCTTTATAGTAGTTTACGGTTTACAGCACCATACTCCTTCGTAGGGAGAGCACATACACCAACTTATAAAATATAACCGCGGGAACCCTCAATCGGTTGCCTTCAGCGAAGAATCTGCAGGCCGCGGCACGCATCATCGAGCACCCCGTCTTCTTTTGCATAGCAGAACCGCACAAACGACTCCCCTTTTCCTCCGCTGTAGAAAGCACTGCCGGGCACTGAAGCCACGCCGGTCTTATGAAGGATATGGATGGCCCGTTCAAATGCATTCCGGCCGGGTATCCCGGTCACATCCGCAAGAACATAGTATGCTCCGTCCGGAACGGCGGGCCTGAGCCCTGCCGCCGACAGCGCCGAGCAGAACCGGTCCCTTTTCAGCCGGTATTCCTCTGCAAGATCCCGGTAGTAGTCATCCCCGAGTTCATCCATCCCGCAAGCAACGCCAGCCTGCAAAGGCGCGGGAGCACAGACATACACCAGATCACTGAAATACCCGATTGCTGCCGCCCACCGAGCATCTGCAATGGCGTAACCGATCCGCCATCCCGTCACGCTGTAGGTTTTCGACGCCCCCGAAATGGTGATGGTCCGTTCTTTCATGCCCGGAAGTGTCGCAAAGGGCAGGTGAGAAAGACCCCCGTACAGGAAATGTTCGTAAATCTCATCAGTGAAGACAAACAGGTCAAAGCGTTCGGCAGTGGCGGCAATGACCTCCAGTTCGCTTCTGGAAAACACCTTTCCGCAGGGGTTCGCGGGAGTGTTGACGATGATTCCCCGCGTCTTTGGTCCTACGGCGGACATGAGGTCTGCTTCGCTAAAAGACCATCCTTCGGGATTCAGTGGCAGAAATACGGGAACGGCTCCCGCTGACTGCAATGTGGTGACATGGTAGCCATAGAATGGCTCGAACACGATCACCTCGTCGCCCGGATCGAGCAACGCCTGAAAGGCACTGTAAAGGGCACCCGTGGCACCAGCCGTGACAACGATCTCACTGTCGGGGTCGCACACCATGCCATACATACGCTGCTGCTTCTGCGCGATGGCCCGCCGAAGCACGCCGATGCCGACATGCGGCGTATAGGTGTTCAGGCCTCTCTGCATGGCATCGGCAGCCCCCCGCAGAACCACCTCAGGAACCGGGGTATCGCAGACGCCCTGCGCGAGGTTGATGCCGCCCTGGCGGCTGCATTCGAGGCTCATGCTGCGGATTTCCGACTGCATGACCGTACCGTGACGGTTGCTGAGGTGAAGGCTCATGGATTGAAATGTTATCGAAAAAGCTGTTGCAGGTAGCTATCCTCCCTCTCCGTCATACGGCGGCGGTCTTCGGGCAAATGGTCGTCATACCCGGCGAGGTGGAGAACGGAGTGGATGGTGACACGAAACAGTTCACGCTCGAAGTCCGTATTGAAGCACCGGGCGTTCTCTTCAATGACGTCGAGGCATATGTAGAATTCGCCCTCGACGTTCCCGCCGCTCCCGTAAGGAAAGGAAATGGTATCGGTAGGCCAGTCATGCTGCAGGTACTCCCGGTTGATGCGGCGGCTCATCCTGCTTCCGCAGTAAACCGCAGCAATCCCTAGAGCATGCCTGCCTTCGCCCTGGATGACGGTCTCCACCGCTCGACAAAGGAGTGCATCGTCGAGTTTCCGGCGGGTCGTGTTATGAATCTGCAACTGCATGTCCGGCCTCTTCGCTATGCCCGGTGAGGGCGTCGATATGCTTCAGTCTGTTCTTGTGCACCCTGTAGGTCAACTCGACCTCTTCGTCGACGCACCGCCGGCCGGTCACTTCGGTATGCTCATAAAGGTAGCCGATGATCTTGTAGTCGGCGACATGTACCCTGATCCGGCGTTCACTGTAATCACGGCCGACATGCTCTGCGATGCACTCTTTCAAGGCCGTCAGGTTTATGCCGCGCGCGGCTGAAATGAACACCGCATCGGGGTAGCGTGCCCTGAGGTCGCGAAGCACCGAAGGGTCCGCAAGTGCATCGATTTTGTTGAACACATCGATGATATGCTGATGCTTCACGCCGATCTCGCGAAGCGTGCTGCGAACCACCTGCATCTGTTCCTCGAAACCCGGATGGCTGAGATCGACGACGTGCAAAAGGAAATCGGCCTGCAACACCTCGTCAAGTGTGGAGCGGAAGCTTTCGACGAGGGTATGCGGAAGTTTGCGGATGAATCCCACCGTGTCGGAGAGAAGAACGAGTTTATTTATCTTCAGCTCGAGACGCCGGGTCCTGGTGTCGAGCGTAGCAAACAGCCTGTCCTCTGCGTATGCACCGGCATCGGGACAAAGCTGGTTCATAAGGGTAGACTTCCCCGCGTTCGTATAGCCAACAAGCGCCACCCTCGGCACGCTGCGCCGGCTGCCGGTCTGGGTATCGTGCTGCAGCGACACGTCCCGAAGCTTCTGCTTGAGTGAAGCGATACGGTTCCTCACCAGCCGACGGTCTGTCTCGATCTGGGTTTCGCCGGGACCCTTGGTTCCGATGCCGCCCTTCTGCTTCGAAAGATGGGTCCACTGACCCGAAAGCCGGGGCAGCAGATATTCAAGCTGGGCGAGCTCAACCTGCATCTTCGCCTGGTGCGACTTGGCCCTGATGGCAAAGATCTGGAGAATGAGGCCGGTGCGGTCAATGACCTTGCAGTCGAGCGCACGCTCAAGGTTCCGGGTCTGGCCCGGAGTGAGGTCATCGTCGAAAATGACAATATCCACCTGATCCTCCTTCGTCATCTCCAGGAGCTCATCCACCTTTCCCCGGCCTATGCAGTAGGCCGGATCGCGGAGCTTCCTTTCCTGGATGAGTGTCCGGACGACATCGGCTCCCGCAGTATCGGCAAGGAAAGCCAGCTCGACAAGGTACTCCTCGACAAGTGAACGGGGTATTTCTGGAGGAGAGGGAAGGCCGACCAGTATGGCCCTCTCCCTCGGGTGTTCAGTAACGGGCGTATTCGGCAACAGCGGTATGATTACTTAAGTGGTGGAGCGGCAACAATCTGCAGGAGTGCGTGTTGCGATATTAGATGCATTGTTTTATCTTGCCCACGCTTCCTCTCTCTGAATATTCCATGGCTATGTCCATAGTTATGTCCATAATAACATTCCGCAGGCGCTGAAAGTTACAAATTTCTGAGGCGACGCCATACCCCGGAAAGAGAGAAAAAAAGGAACCGAAGCGGACGGCCGACAACAAGCGCACGAGGTGATGCATCACGACAACGACAGGGAAACCATCGCCATCAAGGCAGCCGGAGGCTCTACGCCGCTAGACTCCGCATACCGGTACTGCCGGGAGATTG
>FUWD013229908.1_pt1 | contig 57737 bp, 57 predicted proteins | sample 1063281 | NCBI WGS metagenome assembly FUWD01 (sample SAMEA79048168, study PRJEB19326) | metagenome | biome: marine | reverse complement strand
CGAAAGTGAGGAAGACGCAGACGACACCGACTACGACAGTTTTGACGACGTAGACGAGATGTAATAGTAAAAAACTGCCTGAGGGCAGTTTTTTACTATTACATTTTAGTGGTACTTAAGAAATCTCAACCAAACTGACGTTTTTCTTCCCTCTCTTAAGAAGAGCCAGTACACCTGACCCCTCTTTAGTTAAGACTGTATCTACTGCTTCAGTCCTCTCACTGTTTACCTGCACAGCACCACCCTCGATAAACGTTCGTGCCTCACGATTACTAGTTGCAAGCCCTGACTCCACCAGAGCATCAACCAACGTAGTGTTGTCAGTAATTTTTGTCAGTGGTGCATTTTCTTTTAAGATACTAATTTCACTCTCAGACAAATCTTTTAGCATCACTTCACCAAAAAGAGATAACGACACCCGTTCAACGGCTTGCGCAACTTCTGGAGTATGAACAAAACTAGTCACCTCCTGAGCAAGTCGCTTTTGCGCATTTCGTGCTCCAGGATTTTCTCCATGTTCTTTCTCCAGCTCAGCAACCTCTTCAAGAGCAAGAAATGTAAAGAGCTTTAGATAGTCAACTACATTCTCATCTGAAGTATTGAGCCAAAATTGATAAAAGGCATACGGTGAAGTTTTTTCTGATGCTAACCAAACAGCATTACCTTCACTTTTACCAAACTTTTTACCTGTAGCTTTATCTGTAACAAGCGGGACTGTAACAGCATGGACTGACTTCTGCTCCTTTCTTCGTATCAAATCTACCCCAGAAACAATATTCCCCCACTGATCTGAACCACCTACCTGTAAATCACATCCGTACTTTTTATGTAGTGTTAAATAATCAAACGCTTGTAGCAATGGGTATGCAAACTCAGTATAAGAAATACCAGTGTCCCCTTCTAACCGTTTTGAAATCGCATCTTTTTTAATTAACTCATTTACCGTAAAATGCTTACCAATATCCCTCAAAAAAGTAATGAGACCCTGTTCAAGTAACCAATCTTTATTATTTACAAATTCAATCTGTGCATCTTCAGAACCGATAAGCTGTTGCGCCTGTGCTTTTATTTTTTCAACCTGTACATCAATATCTTCGACAGACTGAAGTGTCCGTTCTGCATCAGGCTTAGGGTCACCAATCATTCCAGTACCACCTCCCACAAGGAAAATTACCTTGTGCCCAGCATTAGAGAGGTGCCGGAGCAGCATCCAGATAACCATATTACCAGCATGAGCAGAGTCAGCTGTTGGGTCGATACCGTGATACACAATACGTTTTGTATCATCAACAACTTCAGCTAATGATTCTGAGGTATGTTGGTGTATAAACCCTCGCTCTTGTAATTCTTCCGATAATTTCATACTATATTTCTCTTAACTAAGTCTTAACTAAGAGAAGCTGTAAAAATGAGTGCAGTTCTAGGAACTAGCTAAAAATAGAGTGAGCCATATATCTATATGGTGATCGATATTTTTCGCGCAGTGACAACGAAATGTACCATTTTTACAACTTCTATTTGAAATAACTTTACCACACAAGAGTAATAATAAAACCTAGACAAAGGTGTTAGAATTGGCTATAAAGTAACTTATACTTACATATGGCACATAAAAAATCCTGGATAAGAAAACACGCAAAAGACATCATTATTGATGTTTTTATTGCTATGTTCGTATTTGGACTAGTAGCCGTTGGCGGGGTATTTATCTGGGTCTCAACCCTTGAAATACCTGATCTTTCCTCTTTTGAACAAAGAAGAATCCTGCAGTCAACAAAAATTTACGACCGTACTGGTGAAGTACTTCTCTATGACCTACACCAAGATGTGCGCCGCACCATAGTTCCATTTGAAGACATTTCATACCATATTAAAAACGCAACAGTCGCCATTGAAGATGACCAATTCTATAATCATTATGGTGTCGACCCAAGAGCAATTGTCAGAGCTGCTCTGTCAAACCTGACTGAAGGAGACCTACTTGGTGGACAAGGAGGGTCAACCATCACTCAACAGGTGATTAAGAATTCAATTCTTGAAAATGAAAAACGTCTAAAGCGTAAAATAAAAGAAGCTATTCTCTCAATAAAACTTGAACGAATTCTCTCGAAAGATGAAATCCTCGGTCATTACCTTAATGAATCTCCCTATGGTGGAACTATATATGGTGTGGAAGAAGCATCCCAATCCTTTTTTGGCAAAGCAGCAAAAGACATAACCCTACCTGAAGCAGCCTATCTCTCAGCTCTCCCCCAGGCACCAACCCGTCTCTCACCCTACGGAAACAACAGAGACTCACTTGATGCCCGACAACAACTTGTCCTACAGCGGATGCTTATTAACGGGTTTATCACCCAAGAAGAGTACGATACAGCAAAAGATGTTGCTGTAGAGTTTCAACCACAAGCAGTTACAGGAATACGAGCACCTCACTTTGTGATGTATGTTCGTGAACAGCTCGTTGAAATATGGAGAGGAAGCGCTGTCAGACAAAGGTTTCCGGGTTATCACCTCGCTTGACTGGGAACTACAACAGGAAGCAGAAAGGATTATTACAGAAAAAGTAGCTATCAACACTGAGAAATATAATGCTAGCAATGCAGGACTTATCGCTACAGACCCACAGACAGGTGACATACTTGTAATGGTTGGTTCTCGTAATTATTTTGATGAAGATATACAAGGAAATTTCAATGTAACTCTCGCTCCTCGACAGCCTGGGTCCTCCATAAAACCAATAGTGTATGCATCAGCCTTTAGTAATGGGTATACACCTGAGACTATTGTCTATGATGTTAAAACACAATTCAGCACAACCTGTGATGCTGGAAACACAACCTCAGTACCTCCTTGTTATTCACCAAATAACTACAACAACAAATTCAAGGGACCTGTTACCCTCCATAATGCTCTCCCACAATCACTAAACATCCCGGCAGTAAAAGTATTGTACTTAACTGGGCTTACCGAAGCTATAAAACTGACTGGAGACATGGGAATCACAACTCTTAATGACCCAGACAGACTAGGGCTCACGCTTGTACTTGGTGGAGGTGAAGTAAAGCTCATTGAACACACTGGAGCATATGGTGTGTTTGCAAACGAGGGAATCAAAGCAGACCGACGAACAATACTTCGTATTGAAGACAGCAATGGAGTAACCCTAGAAGAAACAAAAGTGCAGTCACACCGCGTGCTCGACAGGGACGTTGCCCTTATGATCTCAGATATCCTGTCTGACAACAATGCTCGTGCACCATTATGGGGATTTAACTCCTTGGTACACTTCCCTAATCGAGATGTTGCTGCAAAATCTGGGAGTACCAACAACTTACGTGATGCTTGGATTATGGGATATACACCAAACTTAGCAGTTGGTGTATGGGTAGGAAACAACGACAACTCACCTATGGGTGGCGGTCTATCAGGACTAATTGCGACACCAATGTGGCGTGCGTTTATGGACATCGCCCTAGAGAAGACTGAAGTTCAGAATTTTGCAGAAGCACCCGCCAGCAACACTAATGTAAAACCAATACTCAAAGGGGAAACACTCGACACTACAGCATTTATAGAAAGCATCCAGTCAGGGAACGCCACAATGGACCTAGCGGGCATTGCTTCAAACATGCATTCAATCCTTCATTACGTGTCCAAAGACAACCCACAAGGGCCATATCCATTAAATCCAAACGACGACGTACAATACAAATACTGGGAGTATGGAGTACAGAAATGGAAAAAGGAAGAGTATGGTTCACTCATTACAGACATACACAACGAGGAAGATATGGAAGAAAACTAAGATACATACAAAAAAAACAGACGCAGTCTACTGCGTCTGTTTTTTTATACTACAGCAACACCTTGGGTACACTCTGTTCTCCAATTCTCCCTTTCATATGGGTAAGTATCTCTTTTTTCTTTAGGAGAATCTCTGTCTTAAGAGACCCTGAAATTCGCATTGTAAGCGTTTTATTGTACACAGAGTATGTCACACGCTCTTTTGGTATTTCAATGCCTACAAGGTCAGCTACAACCTCAATAAATGCACCTGTCACAATCCCTTGGGGTGCTCGAAGAGTATGTTTATACTTTTCAAACAAATCACCCACCTTCTTAACATCACCTCCACGTAATTTTTTCATATCATATATACATCAAACTCTATCTTGGAAATAAGTAGAAATTTTTAAACATACCGAAGTGGTGTTAAAAACACAACGAGTCGTACCTCAGTACGGTGAGGAAGTGTTTTTATAAACCACTGAAGATATGTGACGAAATTTCTACTTATTCATTGGCATTACTAGGTAGCGTAGGGAAACATCATTAACCCCTTTAATAACCAACGGTCGTCCAAGACCTGCAAAGTGCATCACAATACTATCACCTGCAATATGACTCAATGGTTCTGAAACATATCGCTGATTAAAACTAAGGGTTAAATCATCGCCTTGGGTTTGGGCAGAAATAGATTCAGTTGTGGTACCAACCTCCCCACTGTTTGCTGAAACTGTGATAGATTTTTCATTTACATGAAGTGTTACCTGCATAAATTTATTTAAGAAGATATTCGTCTTCTTAAATGCATGTGCAAGGTCATTTTTTAATAAAGTGGAATGGGTACTGTATTCCTTTGGAATAATTTGTTCATAATCAGGAAATGAACCTGATGTAAGTCGCGAGGTTATATACACCCCATCTGGAAACGAAAGTGCACACTGATTTTCATTTACCTGAAACTCTGGCTCCCCTTCACGTATATCACACACCCGGGCAAGCTCTAGTGCGTTTTTCTGAGGAATCAAAATTGGATCAGTTAGCACAATACCTTTTTGCGGGACAGTTTTTTCCATCAAGCGAAATGAGTCAGTACACACAAAAGTAAGTGAGTGTTCTTTTTTCTGTAGTATATATACACTTCCAAGCTCAGGCTTAATAGACGACTGGCTGGCTGCAAAAGCAGCAGTTTTAATACCCAGTGCAAATAGTGATTTATTAATAATCTGACCCTTTTCCTTAATTTTAGGAATAATGGGAAATTCTTCATGTGGTATCGCTTTTATATTTGTTTCTGAACCTGCACCTTCAACTACCAACACCCCTTCCTCAGCACGAAGGGTAATATCTTTTTGTGACATATACTGAATTGTCTGAGTAAGTGTATTTGCTGGTATTGCGATGAGACCTTCTTCAATAACTTTCACTTCCACAGTAGATTCAATCCCTATCTCTAGGTTTGTTGAACGTAGGGTAAGTGTATTGTTTTTAGCTTCCAATAATACACACTGCAACACCGGAAGTGACACATGTTTGGTACTTACTTTTCCAACCAGTTCAAGCCGGTCAAGTAATTGGTCTTTTGAGATTGTTACGTGCATATTATTTATTTATTTTTAATTATTGTACTCTTACTATTAGGGGTGTGTATATGTGGAAATCTGGAATATATGTTCTATTGTATACCTTATCAAGAAGTGTAAACGGTACTATCTTGTTGATATACCCTGCCTGTCTTCTGTATATAACTGGGGAGAAGTGACCCCTTCCTTTTTTCTGGGGATTACTCCGATGTTACCCACAATAATTGTTCCTTTTTTGTACAGCTATTCCTTGTTTTATACACAACTACTCAACATGTCTCTCGTAGTTATGTTGGTACCTATACACAGTATTGTACACAGGTATTGGGTATGTTGTAAAAGCCACCCTATAAGAGGGTGGCTTTTACATTACTTGAGAAGTAGTCGTATTTGTGTCACCTCCTCTTCAAGATCGTTGTCCCCTAAGAGCTCCCTCTTTATTTTTTCGCACGAGTGAATGACTGTGGTATGGTCTCGTCCTCCAAGTTTTTGTCCAATTGCCGGGTATGAAATTTGGAAATCTTCTCGAAGAATGTACATAATCAGTTGTCGTGGCTTCACAATTTCCTTCCGTCGGGTTTTTTCGTAGATTGATGAAGGGTCAACGTCGAAATATCGAGCCACCTTCTCTACTACGTCGGAGACAGCCAGTGTCTTACGTGGGCGGGTACTGTTTTTAATGATTTGTTTTACTTCATCTAGAGAGAGTGATTTTCCTAGTAGTTGTGACTGACACATGATGGTGTTTAAAGCACCTTCAAGCTCACGAATGTTTCCTTCGATTGTTTTTGCTAGATGGTCAACCACATCTTCACTCAGGAGAAGACCATTTTGTGATGTTTTGGCTCGTAAGATAGCTGCCCGTGATTCCATGTCTGGTGCCGGGATGTCAACAATCATTCCTTGAGCAAACCGAGACTGTAGTCGTTCTTCAAGACCAGAAAGAAGGGCTGGGTGGATGTCACTGGAGAACACAATTTGTTTATTGTGGTCATGAAGCGCATTAAATAAGTGGAATAGTTCCTCTTGGGTCTTCTCTTTACTCGCTAAGAACTGGACGTCGTCCATAATAAGAATGTCGTACTGTCGGTACTTATCCTTGAAACTATTAGCAGTTCCATTTTGAAGACTGTTGAAGTAATCAACGGTAAACCGTTCGCTGGTTACATAAAACACCTTCCTGCCTTGGTTTTTTAGATGGTTCCCGACTGCTTGGATAAGGTGTGTCTTACCATGCCCGGTCTTACCGTAGATAAACAGTGGGTTGTAGACGATACCAGGCTTTGCACTGACTGTTTTAGCGGCTGCGTGTGCAAGCGCATTGAATGGACCAACCACAAAGTTTTCAAATGTATACTTTGGGTTAAGGTTATCGCTCTTGTTGATGTAGTACTCCTCAAGTGGAAGGGCTGCATTAACTGTTTGTGGTTTACTAGTTTCCTTCTTTTTGTCATTTCGTTGTACGACGCTGTATTCGATACTTCGTACGTAGGGAGTGAGTTCACGTAGTGTTTTTAGGGTCATTGACTGAAATTTGTCAGACAGCCAGTCCCGTACAAATACACTTGGTACTCCAAGAGTAACTGTCCCATCCTCAAGAGACACAATGTGTGTATCTCGAAACCAGGTTTTAAAGTTTGCCGGAGTAATAGAGAGTTCAATTGTGACTAGTGCATCATCCCATAACTTTTTCACATCAATCTGCTCTGTGTGCACAATGCTGTTTGTTGAAGGATGAGATAAAGGATTCATAGTTGTGATATTGAACTTAGTGATGTCATTATACCTGGGTATAAAAAACTGTAAACTCTTTGGCGATTTACTCGTGTAGTTATGGGCGATTTTATTTGCAACCCATACGTAGTGTGTATAACCTGTGGACAAGTGTGTGTAAGCTGTGAGTGTCAGGTGCTCACCTTCTGGAACAGATGGTGTCTATGTAGTAGTTTTGTACATAAGAAATAAACTATTTTTGTTCACTCTTTTTTATGGTGATGAGAAGTGCTGCAGGGCACGACAAAAGAGGTTGGTGCGATACAGCATAAAGTAACCCTTTTAAAGGTTGTAATGATATTCTTGCGCTCCTTTGGTGTATAGCTTGCGTTACTAAAACAATAGTGTATAGTTACGCGCATTAAGCAACCTATATATGCCAAAACGAACATATCAACCAAGTCAACAAAAACGATTAACTACTCACGGTTTTCTTGTGCGTTCTGCAAAGAAAGCGGGGGCACGAATTCTTCGAGCACGACGTCGTAAAGGGCGAGCCCAACTAACTGTAAAGAAGAGTGCATAAAGAACTACCGGCAACAGCCGGTGTTTTTTATTAGTACGATATACTGTATCTATGCTCAAGAAAAAAGAACGATTAACCAAGAAGGAGTTTGATCGGGCTTTTTCTGTGGGTACACGCTACCATTCCCCTTCCCTACAACTTATTTACGAAGATACGGTTGATTTTCACGGGGCTGCTGTTGTTGGTAAGAAAGTTCACAAAAAAGCAGTTGATAGAAATAGATTACGCCGTCGTCTATACGGTGTTCTCTATCGGTATCATGCTACTCATGCCTTGACGGGAACTTTTATTCTTATTGCTAAGCCAGCGTTAAAGGAAGTGCTTAAAAAGAATTTTACACAAACAGTAGAGGAGCTTCTACATCAGGCTATACAAAAGCAGTAAATTCACTAAGATATCTTTTGTGCTCTTTTCAGGATACAATAACTCCCAAGCAGACCTTATTCTTATTTAAATTCTTACCGTTATGTGGAGCTACATTTGGCATACTTTCTTTTTTGACCCAGTCTATAACAGTTTAGTCTTTTTTATTGATGTGCTCCCTGGTGGTGATGTGGGGTTGGCAATTGTGTGTACCGTTATTTTTATAAAGATTGTTATTCTTCCCTTGTCTATTAAGGTAACAAAGATGCAGGCAGTCATGCGTGAGCTTGATCCTAGGATCAAGAAGATGAAAAAAGAGATTACTGATAAACAAGAGCAAGCGCGCGCAATGATGGCTCTCTATAAAGAGGCAAAAATTAATCCTCTTTCGAGCGTATTTCTTATGTTCGTCCAGTTTCCTATCATTATCTCTCTCTACCTTGCGGTGGCCAACGGGGCAGGTTTCCCCTTCCCGGATATTAATGTTGAACTACTATACAGTTTTGTGCCAAGACCAGAAACGGTATCTATGATGATGTTTGGATTTTTTGACATTACTCTTAAAAGTATTCCTCTAGCGCTTTTGGCAGGAATCACTCAGTACATCCATATTAGCTTGTCTATGCCGAAGATGGAGCCTAAGAAGGAAGATGAGGAACCAAGTCTGAAAGAAGACTTTGCACGAAGTATGCAGATGCAGATGCGATATGTTATGCCAATCATTATCGTGGTTGTGGCCTATGCCCTCTCAGCAGCCATTGCGCTCTACTTCACTGTTAGTAACCTGATGGCAATCGCCCAAGAGTTTGTGGTTAAGAAACATCGTGCGGTGGAGGAAATAAAAGATACTGAAAAATCGTAGTTATATAAGTTACTATCTAAAACCCGCTACTGTGGTAGCGGGTTTTAGATATAAGGTTATTTGTTTTACCTTACACAATAGTAGCCCGTTCGGCTAAGGGGTTGAGGAACCTTCACTATTTTATTCTCGCTACCGCAGACTGTTCTTAGTACTTCATATTCATATACTTCATAGTCGTCATCATACTCAGACAGCAGCTCTTGTCCTTCAGGGGTTTGCCACCCAATAGAGACATAGCCAAGAAAATCTTCATCTGTAAGACCTATTAAAGCACTATTTTCCCTTCGATCGTCAATAACTGTCTGACTGGTTAGTGGGGTTTCTGGGAACTCACTCATCTCACCTGTGATGACAGTGCCTTCTAGTAGTGCTTCTTCTGCTTCGCGTATTGCTTCTACTTGTACACGAACGTCTGTAGGATACACACAGTCTCCAGAGTTACCAACAGATTCTCCTACTATGGTGCCTCTTAAAACGGAGCAAACCGCAGTGCACCCGACTGCGTTAAGTGCATAATCAATACCTGTTACCCTAGGTATGTAGCCTATCCAACCCAAGGCTTCAGGAGAGTTGAAATAACCACAGGTAGTAACTGAGCAATTGGCTTCCCCTCCAAACCCTTCACACACACGATCTCTTTCAGACTGTACCCCTGTATATCCCCCCAACTCCACATTCACAGGCGTCAACCCATCAAGCGCAGTTAACCCCTTCAACTGCGGATTAATAGTATTTAAAATAAGTACCGCTCCAAGTACAATCAGTAGCCCAATAAGTGCACCACGGATATCTTTCTTAGCATCTTCTTTGGTGTTAGCTATATCAGATACCATGTACTTCACCCCAGCAAAGATAATCTTCACTACCGCCATAAAGGCAGCGATACTAATCGCTGCTGTATAGAGTGCATTTATATATCCAGGTAAAGAGGCTGAGGTTTGGGTGTTGATGCCGGGGATGCCGACTAGGGGGATGAAGTCACCTGTTGGTCTATTAGCTTCCTGGTTTGCTCTGAAGCCGTCGTCAGGGCCTGTACTGTTTTGGGCTGATGAAAGTAAGGGTGACGAAAGAAAACTACCAGTACAGAAAATGACAAAAATAAAACTAAGGAGAAGATGTTTCATGTTAGTTGGTTGTGGTTTCAAAGAGCCAGAGGGTTTGGTCTATTTTATTAATGAACGTTAGGAGGGTTCCGTCGGAACTGATGGTAATACTTTTTACATCAACACTTCTCCCAGTAAGTGTCTCTGGGTCTGCAAAGAGTTGTGCGGTTTGCGTAGGGATGTTTATTCGCCACAGGTAGTCTTCTGAAGTAATGATTCCTTTATACCAGTCTTCAACATAGGATGCTGAAATATCTTGGACTGGTGCAGCACACCATACTAGGTTTGAGTTATTTGTATCAAATACACATTTTTCCTTGAGTGCTATAAGCGGGATTTCAAAGGAGATTCCGTCAGTGTCGATTGCGGAGGATGTGTACAACCCATCAGTTATGTAGGTTGTGAGAATGTAGTCATTATTGAACAGGGCTGACAGTCCATAGGCAGAAAATGTTGCCGGGGTGAGAATATTACTAGCTACAGTGTAGATAAATCCTTCAAGTTCCTGTGATGGTTTTGTTGCGAGGTAAGTAGCGTCAAGGTCACCTCCCCATCCAACATCTAGATTAGTATAGTTCATCGAGAAGCGTTCAGTCTGTGCCAGGGTGTCTATGTTGTGGATGTATCCTTTAGTAGTTCCCTGGGTTGAGACTGTGTACAAAACTTCATCATCTGAAGAGAAGGCAATATTCTCTGCTCCAGGCTGTAGAGAAATACCAAGCAGGTTTCCGTTAGTACTTAGTTTACCTACAAATACATCGGATTGGTTATTGGCGTAGGAAGAAAGTGCGATGGTGTTTGAATCTGGTGAAAACACAGCCTCACTTACTCGGGGCACTGTTGTGCCTGAAAGTATTGTTTCTTCCCCTGTCTCTAGCAGTATTTCGTATACATGCCCTGTCCCCCGTTCCACATAGCGTGCTGAAATACCTCTACTGGTTGATGCGAAGGTAAACCCCGCTACTGGCCGAGTGGTTAACTGTCGAAGTGCAGCTCCTGATTGGGTGTCTACTAGTGTTTCCAATGGTATGTTTGGAACTGGAGGAGTGATAGTGGTATCTTGCTGAGATATTTCAAAACCAAGGTTTGTAAATACCTCCCCAGGTTTCTCTGGGGTTCCAAACAACATGAGGTATACCCATACCCCAAGTACCAGGATAATAATAACTATCCCGACAGTAATAACAAGTGCTCTATTCATAGGGTAAGTATAACGTATAGGTGTACTTAATAAGCCGTTACCTATAAACAGAACAGTCATGTCAGGTGGTTAAATCACAGATTGTGACCTTGTGTAGTTATGGCGTAATACAAGCCCAGAGCATTCCATTTCCTGTTGTTGACTCAAACCACTCGTTCCCTGTTTCAGTATTATCCTCAGTAGAGACATACATACATTCTTGAAACCAGTTTTCATCGATCCAGGTAGATCGATCCTCAGGGTTCAAATCTTCTGGAAGATCCTCAAGAGTATACTTTGTTAGGACTGTGCCATCACCCAACTCTTCTGCTAGTTCTCCATCCAGTATTTGTTCATCGACATCATCATTAGAGGCTGCACAAAAACCAATCTCACCAACAATCCAGTAATTTTCTCCTTCAGCACAACAGGATGGTGGCATTGGTTGCACTGAGCAATCTGTCTGATTTCCTGTTAGCGTCACATTCACACCCGTCAACCCATCAAGCGCAGTTAACCCCTTCAGCTGCGGGTTAATAGTATTTAAAATTAGCACCGCTCCAAGTACAATCAGTAGCCCAATAAGTGCACCACGGATATCTTTCTTAGCGTCTTCCTTAGTTGTCACGATGTCAGAGAGCATATACTTCACACCAGCAAAGATAATCTTCACTACCGCCATAAAGGCAGCGATACTAATCGCTGCTGTATAGAGTGCATTTATATACCCAGGTAAAGAGGCTGAGGTTTGGGTGTTGATGCCGGGGATGCCGACTAGGGGGATGAAATCTGCAGCCTGTACGCCGGGGGCAGCTACAACAAAACCAAAAACAGTGAGGATACAGAAGAGTGTGCAGGTGAGAAGATGTTTCATGTTAGAAACGTATGGTTATTGTATCCTTCACACCTTGTAAAAGTTGTTTGAGATTGCGAACATGGTACTCAAGTGTAAAAGAGCCACTGTCACCAGATCGACGAAGGGTAATTTCCTGTTGGTTTGGGTTTGGATTAGTGATGGTCTGCCCATTGAGTTTCCATTCCTGATGTGGTGCTGCCAAAAAAAGTGTATTGTCGATAAAGTATGGTTCAGCCCGTACTTTTATCTCTTCGCCAACAAATATAAAATTACTACCCATGGCCACTTCAGCCATTCCTCGTAAGGGGTTTATTTCATAAAAATAGAGTTCAGGGTCAGTCAACGGTACGTAGATAGATTCACTGATAAGGATTGTCCCATCGGTATCAATAACATCGACGGATACCTGTATTTGTTTCTGAAAATCAGCAGTGAAGCTAATTGAATTTTGACCAAACCGAGATCCACCACCTTGCACCGTGTCCCCTACTCGCCACGTATATGCATACGACTCTGCACTTCTGTCGGTACCCGTAAATGGCAATGCGGTGAGTTGTACTGAACCACCTGTTGCAGGTATTGCTCGACCTTTATAAAAAGATGGCACACGGGTATCTGCCTCAATTAAGATATCGACCCGAATTGGTGTAATGGTATCTTGTGCCCGCAATACAGAGCCATTAGGAAGGGTAGTGACTGCAAGTATCTGTAGTGAGTTTCCAAGCGGCCCGGTAGCAAAATTGATAGACCGTTGATTTTTTGAGTCAGGCACCTCTGTGCCATCGATAAACCACGCAATAGTTGCTCCACTTGTATTAACACTGTAATCATTGAGCGTTGCTGTGACTGCCTCATTTGGTTCTGGAAAGCGAGGAGACAGTACTAGTGATGAGGCGTTTGTCTGCCCAGCAAGACCTGGCAGTTGTGCGTATAGCTGCTGGTTAGGAAGCATAAAAAAAAGGAGTGAGGGTACGACTACCAAAGATAGAAATATGTTTCGCATACGACTTAAGCATAGCACGCGCTATTGCCCCTAGATATTGGGTATAAACAGTAGTTATTTTTGGGACAGTATGACGTATCCAACCCAAACCAGTCCCCAAGGGACTATAAAAATAAAAGCTGTCCAGGACATAATTACGCACATGAAAAAAAACAGTATTCTATTTATGCTAGTGAACTGATCGAAGTAGGTAAACATGATGACAGTCAATGTATAGAGACTTATTATTATAATAAGAACCCAGGCTACCTGAGCAATGAAAACTCCAGGGATAACATATGAGGCTATTTTGGTAGATTCAAGGCCTACTGCAAGTATAAAAGTGAGGGCACCTAGAAACTGTGCAATCAAAGCGGTTCCAATCAAAGGTCCAGCCCTGGACATTCTTTTTGCTAGAAGCCGCATTTTTTTAGACGCTTAGCGTTACTTTTTGTATTCTTGAGCGTATCGATGGCATTGCGTAGTCTCGATTTCTGTTGAGCTGCTGGAGGGTGGCTACTTGGGTCTTCAGTATCGCTATTACGACGCTGGGCACGGCGAAGAGCAATGTTGCTGGTAATATGGGAATTCCCTGCCTTGAAGGAATCGGTCGGTTTTTCTTCAGTAGCAGTGTTATCAACCACCAAGCGTGGGGCAGGGCGTTGGTTTGTATTGTCAGCCACATAGTTATGTGTTGAGTGTTCTGTAGTGGCTCGTTTTTTTCTTTCAGCTCCTGCCATGAATTACTCTTGTGCGTCACGAAGCTCTTCGCGCGCTTTTTTAATCTGCAAAATCTGTGAAGGGTCAGAGGTGATGATTTGGTCTTCAGTGTATGAGGCAATTACCCGAATAGCCACATGCTTGAGTCCGGCAAAGAAGATACCCTCCCCCACGTTTGACTCTAGGAGTAAATATTTCTCTTCATCAGTGAGGTTGAAAGTATTTTGAATGTTATCTATTGCAGTTGGTGACTGCTTCATCAGTAGTTGAAGTGATGAGTTAGTAATCATCGGTACACCATATGGTGAACGAAGGAAGTCGTCCACATCCTGGGTGATGGTTGAAAGACCTAGGTAATACTTACGACCTCGTTTTGCAAGCATAAAGAGGAACGATGCAGTGTCTTCACTTTTCATCATCCACCACGCCTCATCAATTACCAGTAGTCGCTTCACCATTCGACGTCGGATAGCTCCCCAGATGTGGTGCGTGATGATGTACATCGCCACCGTCTTAAGCTCATCTTCCATATCACGCAGTGCAAACACTACAAACTTCTGGTTGATGTCTACATTAGTTGGCTGGTTCATGAACCCTGACCATGTTCCTGAGGTGTATTTTTGTAGGCGAGAGATAAGGGACGCACTTCCCTCCATTCCGGCAAGAACCATTTCAAAGTCTGAAAGTAGTGGTGCTTGAAGATCACCAAAATCTGAGTTCCCGGTGATGTCCTTAAGCGCATATGCCTCTACGATAGCCTGATCAATGATGGTCTCTTCTTCAGGTGAGATTCCTCCAAGCATAAGCCGAAAGAGTCCAATGAGTTCAATAATTTGTGAGCGTAAGACGTCTTCTGGGTTTTCATCCTGTTGAGGTTTTGGCAGGTCAAAAGGATTGATGTGATGCGAAGAAGAAAGAGAAATGTTGAAGAATCGACCACCAGTTGCTTCCGCTAGGTACTCATACTCACGTTCAGGGTCAATAACAATCACCTCTGTTCCAAACATAAGCGAGCGGAGTATTTCAAGCTTGGTAGTATAGGACTTCCCTGCACCAGAAGTAGCAAAGGTAACTGAGTTGTAGTTTGTCAGTTGATAGCGGTCAAACAAAACTAAAGAGGAGTTATGGCGGTTGATGCCGTACAGAATTCCTGAGTCAGAGGTAAGGTCAAACGATGTAAACGGGAAGAAGCTTGAAAGTGGTGATGAATTAAACTTACTATGCACCATCAGTTCGTCGTTCATAAACGGCAACACACTCTTAAGTCCCTGTTCCTGTTGGTAGAGTGCAGGCTTAAGATAAATAAGTCGTGAATCAAGAATGTTCTTGATTTCATCTTGCGTTTTATTTAAGGTAATTTCATCATTACTATAGATAGTGAGATAGAGACCAACGTCAAATAATTTCTCTTCAGCTTGCTGTAGTTTGTCTCGCAAGTCTTCAAGGTTGCGGTAGGCAGCTTCCAGTTGTGGATCACGCACCATCCCCTTTTCTGCCCGGACGTTTATCTGACTTTGCACCTCAGCAACTTTTTTCTGAAACTTCTTCAGTGTATCTGCTGTGTTAATTGGGTGGATAAATATTGACACATCAAGTTCCTTTTCCATGTTAAGAATTGGTTCAAGCCAGCCATCATTTAGGTATCGTGGATATGAAACAGTAAAAAATGTGCGTGCGTGGGTACCACTGACGTTAATACTCCGAGAGTTGATCTGTACACCAGACGGCGCTATGACATCTTCAAGGGTCATCAGTGACTCTGAAAAATCAGAGATGTTTTCACCACCTTCTATTGACGTTGATTTTTTTGGTTGTAGTAAATCGAAAATGCTCATATCTTTTAGTATTGTACAGCAACGTGTTAGTTAGGGTCTGGGGCTGATCCACTAATGTCTCCAGGGTTAAAGATGTGGTAGTACAGCTCAACTAATGCCTCATCTTCAAGTGCGATAGTGCGGACACCAATCCGGTTGAGCCCCTGCTCTACTAACGAAGCCCGTTGCTCAAGCTGTAGTCGCTGTTCTTCAAACTTTTCCTCAGTAACGTCTGATGATGTACCGCGTCCAAAGATTGAACTAATGCCTGAACCGATATCAATAGACTGTGAAGAGTACGGCACGACAATAAAAAAGTTTTTGCTCATCACATCCACCTCGGTTACAAATGTTTTAATAAAACTCATATATTCACGTAGTTGAATTTTCATGAGGTCGTTATCTTGCAGCGGTTCTCGTTCACGTAGTTGCTCTAGGTATGGTTCGATGTCCAGCCGACGGGACTGAATGTAGAATTGGATTGAAAAATCCAGTGTATTTAAAAAATTCTGGAACTGTCCAAGAATAGCTCGTTGTTCGTCTAGTGACTTTAACGCAAAGTTGATAGATGATGCTAGTAAAATACTGCACATTCGACCATCCTTAAGAATCACCACATTTTGCTTAATGTCTTTTATGGGTACGAATTCTTGGGTTGTAGTTTTTTTAGTTGCCATGACGTTATTCCTTTTTCTGCAGGGCATTTAATTCCAGCTGCCGAGCCAGAGAGTTAATGCCTCCGGTTTTTCTTGGTTGGGCTACGACCTTTTGGGTATCAGGTTCTACTGAAGTATGGTTCTCAGCACTGTACATGTTTTGTTTTCTTTTCCTCCAATGATACACCCTATTTGACTTATAAAAAGAAAAGAAAGACTCCATGAAGATAGAGAATGGCCGATTGTTTACTGGGTAAAAAGCCAGCAAAAACGCTACCGCCGAAGCTGGAATACCAATAAGTATAAAGATAAAAATGGGGAAAGCAAGAAATGTAACGGCTGCAACACCAATACCCCCACAGAGATATACAAACTGTTTCCAGGTGAATGGGCCAAAGATTTTATCTTCGATTTCAATAAACTGAGGAACTTCAAATCGCATGACTGTAGTATAGCCTGCATCAGGCAGTGCGTATGTGGGAGTTGTGTACATAACAGGCGAAATAAAATTTCTGACCTGTATGCCCTAGTCTTTCTCTTCGTACGTGGGCATTCCAGCTAGTTTTGGTTTCTCTTGCAAGAGGTCTTGTTGGGAAGCACTTCTAATGACTTTTTCAGTGTGTGCTGCCACTTGTGGTTCTTCTGGAAACTCCGCTCGATACGCACCATACCCGTGAATACGACTCATGTCCCCTTCCATAGTACGCATTGCCTGGACTTGTGTATCTGTCACTTCCTCAGCTAAAGGAGTTCCACTCTCCTTTAGAGGCTTTGCCGCCGTAGGTGCTGGAGAAAAGTTTTGTTTTAATTCAGTAAGTTCTTCTTGCTTAATCTTGGTAGAAATTTTTTCATTTGGATCCTGTAGTAACGTAAATAAATCTTGGATTTCAAAAAATATGTCTTCTTGTATAAACGAATCTATCTTTACGCCTATCAAGGGTTCAACTTCTAAGGACTCAGCTATCCTTTTGGCAAAGCCTGCTCTCTTTAGAAAGAACAGTAAGACTAGTATAATTTCGTTTTCAAGTAGTTTGGTCTGCTTGTTAGTCAGATGAAATTCTGTTTGTGCTCGAAAGATGGTCACATCCAGTGCTCCATCAGTAATCAGGGAGGTAACTTCAGAAGGGAGCACTTCTGCTCGTTCTCGTACTAGTGTTTTTGCTGTGTATAGTGAATTATCCATAAAATTAGACTATTCAGCTTTTTTTTCAAAAGCTTCTCTTAGGCCATCAAACTTCTTATCTTCTTTAGTTTTCTTTACCTCTTTCTCATAGGTCTTGCGGATTTCTTTACCGGCAGTTGTGTCCTGATTATTGATGCGTCCGAAGATTGCACTGGCAATCACTCCTCTATTTTCTAAGGCTCCCGCATATCCACTAGTCCCAGTTTTTTCCTTGACTGCTATTTTAATTTTCTTAAGTTCAGTTTCTGTATCTTTAATTTCCTTGTCCATAGCAACTTTGTCCTTTGTGGCTGTTAAGAGTTTGAATTCTCCCTTTAGTTTCTTAAGTTTAGCTTCAGCAGCATCTTTCTTGGTTTTTTCTTCGATCAGTCCTTCTATGTCACCAGCAGTACCAATTTGTCGACGATTTTTCTCTCGACTAATTTTAATTCCCTGTTCCTTAATAGCAGCTTCTGCTTCTCTGATTTGATCTTCATAGTCAGCCCTGTGTTGTGGATCCGCTGATTTCAGGTCAACTTTGAGTGATGCAACTTTTGATTTCATGCTCTCTTCCTCAGTCATTAGCTGGTGTACTTTTGTGTCATCTTCGTCAAGTGTTCCTAGTGATTTTGCAAAAGCTTGTTCCTTCTTAACAATCTCATCACGACGAGTTTTGTAGCCACCTTTCGCACCAGCCCCAATACCGGCTTTTTCTCCAGCTCCTGCAACACTACGAGCATCAAAACTTGCGTTGCCTATAGCACGACTACTGCGCAATATACCTCTTCCTACTGAAGACGTTGCTGCCCAGTCTTTTAATTTTTCATTGTCAGCAACGCGTTGGCCAATCTGCCCAAAAGAGCCTCTTCCAATACGACCTATTCCACCTACAGCTGCACCTGTGGTTACACCTACAATCTTTCTACTCACCTTACTAGCAGCCCCCATTCCCACAGCTGCTCCCCCCTGACTCATTATGCCTGCAACTTTCATTGCTCCAATTAAGAATCCTGTACCAATTATATAAAAGAGGAAGATTTGGATTGTGCTAACACTGAAGCCGGCACCTTCTTGAAAACCTGCAGTAAAGCTTCCTGTGAAGGTACTCTTCATTTGTTGGAGCGCATACAGGCCTACGTACAGCATAAAGATGTACACGGGCGCATAGAAACACCACGCTATAAATCCTTTCCACCATTTTGTGCTAATTGACTGAAACTGTGGGAGTACCCAGCCTAAAAACATCAACGGAGAAAACATGAGGTAGAAAATAATAGCAATAAAGCGCGTGACAAGCATCAGCGCACCATACGCAAACACAAAACCGAGAAATCCAAGGAAGAGCATCATGAACACTGAGTATGCAATTGTGTTGCCAGTACCCACATCATCTTGGCCATCAAACCAGCTAGAGATGTTGAGTACTTCCATGTATGCACCAGAAATACTTGACATATTGGTGACGAAAATACCTCCTATGCTGTAACCCTCCTGTCCTTCTTCGGGCCGGATGCCCGCAGTGGCAGTTTCGTATACTTGTATCGCAGTAAAGTTTGATACATCTACCACTACTTTTGCGATGTATAAACTGAAGTTGATTAAGAGTGCTGCAGCAATGAGCATGCCTAGCATTTTCTTGGTCCCAGAGTCATCAGAGTAGAGAATGGTACGCAGTCCAATATATACCAAGCTGAAGATAAAGAGAATGTTGAATAGGTCACGAATCAGCGTCCAGATAGATGCCACAACAGCCCCAATACCCCCTTGTGTAAACCAGTAACCCATTCTGAGCACCATTTCATCTGTTGAAATATCCAATAATACACCACCAAGCCCAGCAATGAATCCGCCTATACTGGCGCTCATATTAAACACCATGCTATTTATAGCATTTGCTATTGGTCCGTTTGCATGTGCAAAAGAGGTGCTCAGGAAAAAGAGTAACAGTGATACACATACGAAAATAGTCGATGTCCGGAAAATTTTTTTATGTGTTGTGTTCTGTATACGTACCATATATTTTATACCCCCTACAATACCCCTCCTTCCTGTGTCTATCTTATGATACACCTCGGGTTTCACATCTTCGTACTTCGTCGCTAATCTGGGTAGTAAATGCGCTGATGTCATCAGCAAGTTCGTACTCAATGAAGAACTTCAGCTGACTAATAGTTACTTCGTTCATGATGAAGCCATCAGCCAACATCTCTTGGTATGTTTCAATTGCTTCAATCTGTTCATTTGGATCAGTAGCATTGAGATATACATCATTAAGCAGAATCAAAGTTTCAACGGCTGAAGCAGAATTAAGTATCTGTACAAGAGCCTCACTTCGTATGCTTACCAGTTCTGATGGCATGGTAAGACCAATGCAACTTCCATGTGTTTGGATTGCACTTTGCAATCTTTCTTCAACCCCATTAATTATAGCAACAATTTGTTCTTGCAGTAGAACCTGCTCATCTTCTAAGTTTATTGCTTCAATAAATGGATTTTTGATGTTTTCAGAGATTGTGTCTTCTTCGTTAAGCGCATCAAGGAAGGACTGATCGCTACCGTCTCCAAATGAATTACTTGAGTACTGAGAACCACCACCAAGTCCCAAAAGACCGTTGACTCCCGTGATTGCTTGTTTGGCTAATTGTGCAAATAATGCACCGATGATCTCATTGATTTCGTCTGCCTCAATGAGCGCTTGCGTTCCTGACTTGAGGTTGACGGTCAATGCGTCCTCAATCACCTTGCCTGGTGTAGTGATGGTGCAGTTTTGTTGGGCACCACTTGCTTTCTGTGTGTCGCTACACACTTTGAAAGACAAGAATCCACTCCCCCAATCAAGTTCCTTGACGGTGCGACCCTCCTCATCAACAATACGTGCGTACATTTCACCTTCCGCTGCAAGGTATGCACCCATAGGAGTGTTGATTGTGTTTTGGGTGACCTCAAACCAGCTCGCCCACCCTCCTTCATTAAAGGAACCATTTAAGAAACCTTCCATGTTGTCAGTAACGTCACTGAGTGTACATTGTGATTGACTGCCAAACCCCTCATGGGCTTGTTCCTGGTAAGCGGTGGCCAGAGCTATTTTTACATCCAGTTGAAACGGACTACAGAGAAAACCAAGCTCAGAACCATAAATGAAGTCACCCACTACCTGGTCAGCCCGGTCAAGAAGAAACTGTTTAAGGTCGGTCACAAATGCAGGACTCCCCTGGAAACCTGAGTTAATCCAGGTAAGGATACTCTGGGTGATACTTTTTAAAACCAGTTTTGCTAAACCTGCTGCAATACCGTCTAAGGTAAATTCTTTAATATAAAAAGCATTCTGTGCAACAGAGGTCACTGTATTTAAAACTACATTTGCCTGCTGTGCTCCTAGGCTGGGTCCAACTTCAACTACTGCTCTTTGAGCATGCACCGTCTGCACTTTCCCTTTGTGAGATATTGGAGCAAAGGCAAACGAACTAGCTAGAACCGTGACCAGTAAAAAAGTACTTAGTATTGAACGTGTTTTTTTGTAGGTGAAAAAGAACATGATAAATAAGTATTACTGGATGAATAAATACACTGGCGAATCAGCCTGCCACGTAGCCCCAGCGGTTCTAAGCTTTGTAAATATAGTAGTTAAGGCAGTATTCAGTCCCTCAGCATCACCCTGGTAGCGTTTCATGCGCAGTAGTGTAAGCATTGGGTCCGTAAACGCAGTTCGCATTGCTTGTATATCAGACAATACTGCTTGGTAACTGTTGAGCAAATCCAAGTGTTCTTTTTGTAAATCAGTTGGTACTGTGAGTGCTTTTGTATCGCGTAAAATATTTTTATACACTTCTATTTTAATATCTAGGGCTACTAACACTGAAGGATCTTGATCGCGTAGTGCACGCTCAAGTACAACCGCTTCGTTTTCTCCAGAGGGGTCAACGTAGAGCGTGGTGATACGTGCAACTAGTTCTCCGTAGGAAGAGAGCGACTGAAGAGAGTTGTCAGGGGAAGTGAGGATGTCTGAAGGTTCGAACAAAACGTCCACTGCGTGCGCTGCTAATTCGTTACTCGCTTCCAGCACAAGTTCCTCTGGGGTATCTCCAAACGCACCATAATTTTCAGCGCGGACCATGTCTTGGAAGAAGTCGAGTGCAAATTTCTCAGTCAGTGTTTCTGGCTCTTTAAAATTTGTTGTGGTACTGGCGATCTCCAAAGATCCGCTTACCAGCAGTGCTTCCTGCCAATCAGGAACCCCGTCACCGTTTTGGTCAGTAACTTTAATTGCACTTCGTTGCGGAGCTTCTACAACTACTACTGCCTCTTTGATTGAGACATTGTCAGTGTTTGAGTACGAACGAATCAATAAAGCACCTGCAATCAGTGCAGCCCCCGCAAGTAGTGCCCCAGAAATTCTCTTTTGTGACTTAGACATATATATGTATACATAGTTAGTATACCAGTGGTGCCTGTTTTTCTAGGTCAGTAATGGATAAAGGTGTGGTTAACCTCTTGATACTACATGGAGAAGGTGTATATATCTTGTGGATTAGTTGTGGAAAGATAGTTCTTTCACGAGAACAAGCCATTTTTCCAGCGGGATATCTTCAGCCCGGGCTGCAATTGGTATATCTGCTGTGGAAAAGATGGGGGTAAGTGTCTCCCGAGAATATTTTTTGGATAGGTTTCCCAGTAATTGCTTACGTTTTTGGCCAAATCCCAGGTGTAATAGGTTGAAAAATAAGGATTCTTCTATATCTTTAAAGTTTTCTCGAGTGATGTTCTGTATGGCGATAATACCGGAGTCTACCTTTGGAGAGGGTGTAAAATGTCCGCGTGTAACTGTTTTTATATACTTTGGAGTACCGTATACCTTCACGGAGAGGGAAAGGAGTGACTCTTTCTCCCCTCTTTGGAGGTCAGTAGTGATACGCTTGGCAACTTCTTTTTGGACTAGGTACACCAAGTCCGTTGGTTGTACGGCTGATTCTAGGAATATCCGAAACAAAAACCCAGACAGATAATAGGGAATGTTAGCCACCACCTTAAAAGCATGATCATAAATCAGGGGCAGTGTCGCCAGGTCAAGCTTGCGTACATCAATATGGTGGAGTATGAGGGTTCCAGCAGCAATCTCAGTGTCAAAAGTCTCCCTAAGTACTTCAATAGCGCGCAGGTCTGCTTCAAGTGCTATCACAGTCGCTCCGCGGCTAAGCAGTTCTTTTGTCAGTACTCCAGTACCGGGGCCAATCTCTACTACAGTGTCAGTGCTGGTTATTTCCGCAGCATCACACATCCACGTAGGAACAACCGCACTGGTGAGAAAGTGCTGCCCAAGAGATTTTTTAGCGGTGATTCTCTGTATGCTGGTCATATAGGTACTAGAGTACGCAACACTACCATCTAATGCAAGCATAACCACGCTATAAAAAATATCGTAGTTAACTACGGCATAACGTGTATACTAAGAGTATGACTAATGTTTCAAAAAATAAACTTGATGATGAAACGCAACAAAGACTGTTCGCTCAGTTTAGTGCTTTATTTGCCAAGTCTAGTCAGAAGGAGGTAGTCAATTTGTTTGAGGCATTGTTTACTGATTCTGAAAAAATAATGTTCATGAAACGTTTGGCAGTTATACTCATGGTGGCGCAGGGGCATTCTACGTACGCAGTGGCAAAGTCTTTACACGTCAGTGATAAGACTGCCCGCGATGTGAAAGCAAGACTTATTTCCGGTGTATACGATGACATAGTCACATCTACAAAGCATAAAAATTTTGATAGTAAGAAATTCTGGGCTTCAATTGAGGTGCTTCTCAGACTTGGTATGCCGTCGTATAGTGGCAAGGACAGGTGGAAAGGTTTGGACAGAACTCTGAATGTAAAAAGATAAAGAAACAAAGATTGCGTGGATATCGTAGTTAACTACGATAGTTTGTGTAAGGGGGAAAAAAACGAGCAGTAACTTTCAGTTACTGCTCGTTTATGTTTGATAGTTAGTCGAGAAAAACGGTTGTTTCGTAGCCCGAACCATTTCCGGTACTGCCAGCTGACTCATCAGCCTCTACATGTTCCCCTTTTATGTCATTAAGGAATGATGAAGGGACGTTGACTCGCTGCTGTCCAAAAATCATTCGTACATGCGCATAGGTTAAGTACACTTTCTTTTCAGCTCGTGTGAGTGCAACGTAGAAGAGTCGCCGTTCTTCCTCAGTGTCTTTATTGCTATCTCCAGGTCGTTCACTTGGGAACAGTCCTTCTTCGAGTCCAGTGATAAATACGTAGGGGAACTCCAATCCTTTTGAGGAGTGTACCGTCATCAGTCGCACGGCGTCACTCTCCTCTTTTGCCTGCAGTTCATCCTGGTCACTTTGCAGCGCCGCATTCTCAATGAGCGCCTCAACCCCCTCTTCAGGTCCAAGGTCGTCATAGCGAACTGCTAGTGTGACGAGCTCCTGGAGGTTTCCTAGTCGCTCCATGTCATCTTCAGTCCCGTGTTTTCTTAGGTCAGCCTCGATACCGCTTCGCTTGATGATGAACTTCAATGTTTCAGAAATCTTCTCCGTTCGCGCATGATCACCAATATCTCGCATCATCTCCTCGAAGCGTTCAACTTTTACCAGTGTTGCTCCAGTTATTTCTTCGCGCCTGTTTTCAGTCATCTTAAGCATGGTGACTTTCCCGATGCCTCGGGTCGGTACATTTACAATGCGTCCAATGTCAGCAGTAGAGCCAGGGTTAAGAGCTAGTCGGAGGTACGACAGTACATCCTTTATTTCTTTTCGTTCAAAGAATTTTGTACCCAGTAGCTGGTACGGTACCCCGAAGTTTAAAAAGGCTTCTTCGAGTCCTCGTGACTGGAAGTTTGTCCGGTACAGAATGGCAAATTCTGAAGGTGACGCACCATCGGCAATCAGCTTCTTGATAGTCATCACGATGTACTCTGCCTCGTCGGGTCCGGTATGGGCGGCGTAGAGGGTAATCTTTTCACCGTGTTCGTTTGAGGTGAAGACCGTCTTTGGAATTCGATTATTATTTTTTTCAATAATGTCGTTTGAGGCGGCAATGATTGTTCCTGAAGAACGGTAGTTCTCCTCAAGAAACACGGTTTTTGCACCAGGGAAATTCTTTTCAAACTGCAACACGTTCTTAATGTCTGCACCACGCCAAGAATAAATATTCTGATCTACGTCCCCTACTACGCAGATGTTGGCTGCTTTTCCGGTTAAGAGTTTTATGATGGCAAACTGTACTTTGTTTGTATCCTGATACTCATCAACGTGGATGTACTGGTATCGTTTCTGCAGTACCTCAAGTACAACCGGATATGACTCAAGTAAGTGTAGAGTTTTAAACAGCAGGTCGTCAAAGTCCAGCGCATGTTCTTCTCGCATAGTCTTGTCATAGTACTTCCACACCTCAGCACATACTTTTTCTGGGTAGCTAGCGGCATCTTCTAGGAAGGCTGCACGAGAAATGGCGTCACCTTTGGCACGCGAAATCATTGAGAGCATCACCTTGGGTTCAAACTCCTTAGTGGTATGTCCAGCACTTTCGATGGCTTTTTTTATTGCCCGGACACTATCTGCCCGATCATAGATAATAAAATGTCGACGTAGGTTGAGCGTCTCATGATGTTCTCGTAAGATGCGTACACCTAATGAATGAAACGTTGTGACCGTTGGTAGTGAGCTGTATCCAGTAGGGTTTCCCGGTGCGTGCTTCTGAATTAAGGCGTGTACTCGCTCGCGCATCTCTTTAGCTGACTTATTGGTAAAGGTTACTGCGAGGATATTGTGTGGCGCGACACCGCCAAGGATGAGGTGTACTACTCGGTGCGTGATTACTCGAGTCTTTCCCGACCCCGCTCCGGCTAGTACCAGTAAAGGTCCTTCCGTAGTTGTGACAGCCTCTTTTTGGGGTTCATTTAAACCCTCTAAATGTGCATTTTGTTCCATAATTTGAGGTAACTATACCATGCTGAGAAATAGTGCAAAATTGCACCATAATGGAGGTACGTCATAAAGATAATAAAGCGCCAGAAGAAACATACACATAGAACATAAATAAAATAAACAATATATTTCTTATATGTCAATACTCCTAAAACACTTATTCTTAGCGATGTAACACGTTCTTTTGTAGTACAGTGCAAAAGTGCAATACGTCAATTGACCCACCAGGTCAGTTTAGTATGATTACCGGCATACCAAAAGGTATGGACCTTAGAGAAGGCGTGTATCGCCCTTTTTATTTGACTGATATTTCTGTTCACGGATGCAATACGGCGGTGAGACCATAAACAAAAACATATAAAACAGACTACACCAGATTCTGATCCTTCACGTGAGCGTCGTCATGCAGGACGAACAGATCAGAATACATATATAGGTACACGCGTTGTTACGCGGGCTACTATCCTAACAACGGAATTTCTTCCATTATTGGCTATTCTACTTATACCAGCTTCAGTACAGGCTGGATTTTTCTCCTCACTTACACAAATGTGGTCAGATGAGGTGGCTATGGTAGAGGTGACAGAAGCGGTAAATCATTCAGCCCAGTTTACACCGCTACTAAGTGCAACCCTGAACCCGGACCCTCGCAACGCCATTGGTGGTGGTGATGTTACTGTCGCAGATGGCGTCTTGATTTCCACGGGACCAGTAGGAGCCGATGAGATTGCAGCATCAGGCAATGGAGCTGGAGAGATTAGTGTGTACGTTGTGCGTGAAGGAGATGCCCTGTCGCAGATTGCTGAGATGTACGGTGTTACTACCAACACCATCCTCTGGGCAAATGACATTTCTTCAGCTTCAAGTATTCAGCCAGGAGATACGTTAGTGATTCTACCGTTTGTAGGGGTGCGACACGAAGTAGCTTCAGGCGAGACACTGGGTTCAATTCTAAAAAAGTATGAGGCAGACCTAGACGAGGTGCTTGAGTACAATAACCGAACCGCAGCCGATACTCTGTCTGTTGGTGATGCACTGATGATTCCTGGTGGGCAGATGCATACTGCACCAGCTAGAATTACCTATGCGTCACCCACTAAGTCTTCTGGTTCAACTGGAGGTGGTGGATTATCACACCCTGCACCAGGGGCAGTACGCACCCAAGGTATCCACGGATTCAACGGAGTCGATTTAGGAGCAGGATATGGTTCCCCAATTCGGGCCGCAGCAGCCGGTGAAGTCATTGTCTCTAAATCCACTGGATGGAATGGTGGATATGGTCAGTACATTGTGATTCGTCACAACAATGGAACCCAGACACTCTATGCCCACTTAAGCAGTAACGACGTTGGTGCTGGCGCGTTTGTTTCTTCCGGACAGCGGATTGGAGGGATGGGGAGTACGGGGAGGAGTACCGGGACCCATCTCCACTTTGAAGTCAGAGGTGGCAGAAATCCTTTTTAATAAAAAATCTTAAAACGAGCGAATCTCTTCGTTGGTCTGCGTGAAATAATTCTCACCGTACCCCAAGTACGCCTCAAATTATTTCACTTGCCCGCCTCGACCTTCATCTCGTTTAAAAATTTTAGACAAACATAATCTGGCTGATACATATATAAAAACAGACGACACCTTTGGTGTCGTCTGTTTTTATATATCTCCCATCATCACCTCATGAGGTTCCTCATGAACCTCCTCATGAGGAGGTGTCGCTCGTATTGTTTCACTTACCTACCCCGCTCTTCATTCTATTCAAGTACTGTAGATACGCATGGTTCAAATCCTCTGCTTTCCGCATCCTCGAGCTAGCACAAGACACTTTATTTCATGCTGGTTACGTTATAATTTAATGATGAAAGAAGTTGTTACGAGCATTATATTTTTTGCGTTAGCATTTGGGTTCGTCTCATTAACTGAAACGCAAGTTATTACGATGGAAAAATATATTCCTGTAATGATATTTTTGATACTTGTATCGATTATTACTCTACTTTTATTCAAAGATGTAACAATTAATTACTTCAAAAATCTTAACTGGAAAAGAAGTTTAATTTTAATTAGTAGTTCACTTCTAGTTCACTTCTTGGTTTCGTATGTCGTAATAAACTTTTTTCCAAGGCCTGAATGGCCGTTTAGTAGTAAGGGTGCATCATTTCTACTAATGAATAATTACTACGTATGGGCAAAGCCATTAGATGTGTTTGTACAGCAGTTATTTATTTTATTACTAGTACTAAGGCTCTCAAAATTTGGCTTAAGCCTAAAAAATATAACAATTTTGTTTATGTTTGGCTTTGGTCTTATTCATATTTTTCAAATATTTAAGACGGATTTAATAATAGGGTTAACTTTTACAGTAGGTGCAATCGTATCCTCTTTCATTTATCCTTATATGATTCTTAAGAAAAATAATGGTTTTGCATACAATTTTATGATTCATTTATTGATGTATAACATTGCATCAATTCTTGCATATACACTTTATTAATTTACAACGAACTGGGCTACGCTTTTATTTTATTTGCGTTCCTCGAACTGCACTCACTCACTTCATCACAAGTGGGAATAATAAAACTCGGTGTATGTTCTCTATCTTCACCTCATGAGGTGAGTTAGGTCGTATTGTTTCACTTGCTTATCACGACCTTCATTCTGCTTGATATAGGATGGTTCAAGTTCTCTACCCTCCACCGTCTAGAGCTATCACGAGACACTATGTTTTGTGTTGGTTTTGTTATAGTCTAATACTAACGATTTATATTTATAATATTATTGATTATGGATGAGCCAACTGTCTATTGTGAATGGTTAAATGGTGCTTTGCATCAACCAATTAATACTTTTTCAAACATAGTATTTATACTTGTTGCAGTATTGTTGTATAGAAAAATTAAGCAGTCTGACACTAAAAGTTGGTTAATTACACTGTTGCCATTTTCTATACTGTTCATGGGTATTAGTAGTGGACTCTGGCATTACGAAGCTAGTGTTGCTGGGGACATTCTTGACACACTTTCCATTGCCATCTTTGCGGTGTTGCTTAGTTTTATAATTATCAGTAGATTGTGTAGTGCTTGGGGTGCGCGTATTGCAGTGGTGACAGGAATCACAATTGTGGCTTTATACTTGGAGCAACTCCCCTATCTCAACGGATCACTGGTGTACCTCTTTCTGTTTACAGTCCTCGGTCTTTCTCTCTACACGCTTTCAGTTCGCAGTCGAGCTAACCTGCTCCCAGTTATAGCTGCAGTCTTGTTACTCCTGATTAGTTTCCTCGCTCGGGTGGCAGATATTCATATGTGCTCTTCGCTGGAAATCGGTACGCACTTTGTTTGGCACATAACTATCGCATTTGCTGTCTACTACAGCGTAATTAGTTTACTCGCTACTCAAGAAGAGAACAGATAATCTTCATCGTACCCGAACCATACTCATATCAGTTTCTTAGCGCACCTAGCTCTTCATCTTAAAACGAATCATCCCTATATTACAGAAACAGACGGCATCTTTGGCCGTCTGTTTCTGTGTATGTCCTCCACTACCTCATGAACCTCCTCATGAGGTGAGTTAGGTTGTGCTATTTCACTTGCTTACCTCGACTTTCATCCTGTTCAAGTACTGTCGGTACGCATGGTTCGAATCCTCTGCTCTCCGCATCTTAGAGCTAGTACGAGACATTATTGTTTTAATAAAAAAACTCCTGGCGCAGGACGCCAGGAGTCATAAGTTGTAGCTACGTTAGTAGCTAGTGTGGGTGTAGTGAAGAGAGGTGATCTCCACCATGGAACTGTGACTGAATTGTAACTTCATTGTCAGTAGATTCCGTGGTCTTGCCAATTACAGAAGGATCATGGCCGTCAGCTTTCGCTTCCTGCATGATCCGCTCGACATCAGCCTCATCGCAGATGATCATCATTCCGCATCCGCCGTGGAATGTTCCATGGCATTCAAAGTCAGACATGGGACTGTTGGTCTCACTTGCGAGTTGTTGAGCCTCAAGTAAAACCGATGCTGGTTCAGGCATGGAATCAAGATGTGCACCAACTCCCTCTGGCAAGATCTCCACCAGTTTACTCCAGATGCCACCGCCTGTGATATGAGCAACCCCATGAAGTGTGACAGGTGGAGTATCCAGACTTCCGTCAAGATTCCAACCGTTCAGTCGGGAGATTGTATTGGCGTAGCTCCGTGAGGGAACCACAACTTTCTTAATGAAAGCGGCGGCTTCAGCACTGCGAGCGTATTTCTCACCCCAAGTATCAAGAATGATGTTGGTGAACTTTGTGCCACCATTACATCGGTATCCTTTATCCTTGAAATCAATAATCGTCATGCCTGGTTTTATCGTTGTGCCATTAGGTTGCTTGTTTGAAGAAGCAAGACCAAGACATGTTGCATTCCAAGTCATGATTAATTGCTCTGGAGAACCAGAGTCGCAAAACGCTGTAATGCAATGTGGCATGACTGCTGTTTCGCCGGTCATAAGAACCAGATGAGACTGTTTTAAAGCTTCACCAAATCCTTGGAGCAAGGCCTCGCAGAGACGCCAATTTTCATTGGTAATCTGCTTTACATCAATGTTACTCGAAAGCATCATTGTTGCCAGTCCACCACGACAAGCGGCGTCGTCAGCATTCATTGTGATGACTTCCCAGCCAAGACCACGGAATGCTTCGGGGGTATTGCAAAGTGTAAAGAACTGGGGCTTCCCACCAGCGCCGTCACTTTGCACAACTTGATACACTAGCAGCTCAGACATGGATTGCATTATCTCTGCGCTCCACACAAAGCCGTCCATGGCCCGCATACCAGATCCTCCACGTTGAATGGTGAGGGCTAGTGAGTTATTGAAGCTTGCCACGCATACCTGGCGTGCAAGTTCAGAAAACCGGTCGCCCGGTGCAACGATTTGATTATGATAACTATTGTCCATGAGGACACCTCTCTATGTAAAAGATCTGATGACTCCTACTATGCTTTTAATTGGTGCGTATTGTAAGCAAAACATAAGAAAAAGACCCCTAACGCATAACGCTAGGGGCCATAAAGGTTTTCTTACTGCAGTTTCTTCAGCTCTTTTGTTTCTCACACCACGAACGGGCGTTTTGAAACATGCGGAGCCACGGTGATGCAGCAAGCGTGTCTTTCCATTCTTCTGACATCCAAGGCCACTGCCATTTTTGGAAGCAGCGTTCCGGATGAGGCATCATTGCAAGATGTCTCCCATCTGCCGAACAAAGTGCCGTAAACCCGTCTGGCGAACCATTAGGGTTATAAGGATACACTTCAGTCGGGGAACCAGATGGATCTGTGTACGCAAGAGGAACGAGGTCCATTTCTCTCACCATGTCGTTTACACTTGGATCTGGGAAAATCAGTCTCCCTTCACCATGCGCAACCCAAACACCAAGCGTCGAACCTTCCATGCCGCGGAACATAATCGCTTTGGACGGCAGGATTTTAACCTGCGACCAACGCGACTCGAAGCGACCTGAATGATTATGAACGAAGCGAGGTTGTGATGCCTCACTGACTCCATTTCCTGGCACCCAACCTAAGAGCGCCATGAGTTGGCATCCGTTACATACACCAAGGGAGAAGGTGTCAGATCGATTATAGAACGAATCGAACTGATCTTTGATACCTTTATTGAACTGAATCACTCCAGCCCATCCCTTACCACTGCCGAAGACATCCATAAATGAGAAGCCTCCTGGAAACACCAGACCTTGGAATTGGTCCAGAGTAGTTCTTCCAGTTTGCAGATCACTCATAGTCACATCGTGTGGGTAAAAACCAGCTGCAAAACAAGCAGCAGCCATTTCCCGATCACCGTTACTACCCTCCTGGCGGATAATCGCTACGGCTGGACGTGCCCCTGCACTTTCGTGTGTAGGGGAAGGATCGAACGTCAATTGATACGCTGGTCGTTTAGACCCAGCATGACAACGTCTTTCCGATTCCACATCACTGACAGTGGTTTGAATCTCTTCCAGACGAGAGCTTGTTGCCTCCCACTTTACCCGAAGATCATCAAGAGACGAAAGAAAAACCGAACCATCTTGACCGTCCTGCTTTATAGCGACGATCTGTGTTTTCATAGTTCGCCCGATTCTCACAAAAGGTACGTTATGAGAATCGAATATTGCCTGAAGATCAGCTTCCTGCTCCGACGCATACTCGAACATCAATCCCAGCTCTTCCGAAAACAGCGCGGGAAGAACATCAGCATCATCACTGAGATTGATTTCAGCACCAGAAAGTCCTGACAGACACATCTCAACCAAGGTCGTAATGAGTCCACCATCGCTTCGATCGTGAAGTGACAGAATAAGATCATTGCTGATTGCTTCCTGCACAGCTCTGAAGACACATGCCAAGAACGCCGGATCATCGACATCTGGAGAGGTGTCGCCAATTTGGCCAAAGGCCTGAGCAAGACTCGAACCACCGAGGCGGTTTTTGCCATTACCCAAGTCAATGAAGCCAAGGTCACTGTTTCCTGAACGCTTAATGTCAGGGGTACAAACCTGCCCAATATTAGGCACAGGTGCATATCCCATGATCACTAATTGACCAGGTGACTTCACAAGAGAGCCATCGATTGTGGCGGCCATAGACAAACTGTCTTTACCTCCATCAATAGCGATTCCAAGCGTGAGCATGATGTCACTCATGGCGGTAGCTGCGTCGTAGAGACGTGGCATTTCTCCTGGTAGTTTTGCTGGCCACATCCAGTTGGCACGACACTTGATGTCACCCAAATCGCTGATACCGGCACTCACCATATTCGTAAGCATTTCGCCTACAGACATACGAGCACCAGCACCTGGATTGAGCAACAGCTTAACTGGCTGTTCACCGAGTGCTGTTGCAGCGCCGGTGATACCAAAGAAGCCACTAGCCGTCACCGATACGTTGGCGACAGGTATTTGGGCTGGTCCACAACATTGCTGCTGCACAACCCGCCCTGTGACACTTCGGTCAACCTTATGCACGAGATACCCCTTCGAGCCAACTTGTGGCAAGCGGAATATCATCTCAAGTGCTTCACCCACCGTAAGATCGGAGGTTGGCACAAAAGGTACAAACTCACGTTCAATCCGCTCCGACTCGAAAGTCTTCTGCGTCAATCCTGTAAGGATGCTGTGCAAATCAAGATGAACTGGAGTTGTATCATCGTTAGAGTCGACAACAGTAATATGACCGTCATCTGTTACGTCTCCAACAACTTCGCAGTTAGTGCCTTCACGCTCACAGATTGCCTGGAAGCATGCGAGATTGTCACGTCTTACAAGAAGCCCATAACGTTCCTGATATTCAGCACTCCAGATTTCCAGGACAGACATGGTCTTGTCCCCGACTACGATTTGGCGAATGTCGATCTTTCCGCCGGTAGCTTCTACAAGTTCCGTAAGGACATTGCTTGGGCCACCAGCCCCTTGATCATGAATGCTCTCGATAGGATTCTTTGATCCCATTTCGACGCAGGCTCGAATGACTCGATTGGCCTTGTTTTCCATTTGCGCGTTTCCACGCTGTACGGAATTGAAGTCCAAATCAGCTTCATTTTCACCCTGGAGCATGCTCGAAGCAGCTCCACCTCCAACGCCGATTCGATATGCCGGACCACCAATAGCGATTACGCACATATCCATTTCTGGATCGTGTTTCTTCGCTTGATCAGCAGCAATTTGACCCTGACCAGCGGTATAGAGGACTGGTTTACGAAATTCCAGTCGTTCACCACTGACCACTTGACCAAATGTTCTGGTAAACCCTCCAATGAGCGGTTCACCGAACTTGTTTCCATAATCAGAAACACCGTTGCTACCCTCAATGAGAATAGTGACTGGTGTCGCTTGACCCCGAAGCTCTTCGCCACCGACGATTTCGCCAGGGATCAGGTAATCAGGAAGAAACAAATTGCCGACGTTATATCCGGCAAGACCGGCACCAATCAAAGATCCACGTCCAGCCGCCCCTGTATCACGAAGTCTTCCACCTGAGCCAGTTTCGGCGCCAGGGAAAGGAGCAATAAGTGTTGGGTGGTTGTGGGTTTCAGCTGTAGCAGTAATGTGCCAGGTACGTTGGCGCGTAAGAAACACGCATGGCGCACCAGGATTCATCGGTTCAAACGTCAAAACGTTGAAACCAACAATAGCTCCAGCATTGTCATGGAACGCAATTACACTATTTTCATTATTCTTGGCCGCGAGCGGCGCACGAACAATATCAAACAATGTTTCAGGCATTGGTGTGCCATCAATGACAAGTTGACCCCGGAAGAACCAGTGTCGACTGTGCTCACTGTTGGCATTACCAATTTGAAAGAGCTCGACGTCAGTCGGGTCTCTTCCAAGTGTTTGGAACAGATCTGTGTAGTACGTAATGTCGAAAGGATCCATCCCGAGACCGAGCGAAGTGTTAAGTGCGCAAAGCGCGTCTTCACCTTGCTGTAAAATCGGAATGAACTTAACAGACTCCGGCCGTATGGTCGGTCCAAAATCAACGAGTTCATTTGGGTAGACAACTTGCGTCATCGGATCCAAATGTATCGCCAGTATCATCGCTTTATCTTGCGATTCAGTAATGATGTGACGGATAGAATGCTCGATCCGTCGCACTTTGGTTATGCCCGTTGCCCGAGCAATGGCGACAGCGTTTGAGGAAAAAGGTGTCTCGACACTGAGTCGTGGACCAATTTCGACAAAACTGCCAGGCTTCAATGCAGACTCCATACTGGTGTTATCCAGCTGGTATGTTTCTGCAATGAGCCATTGAAGTTGGGAAAGCTCTCTTCTGGAGAGTTCCCCTTGCGAATCGATATAGAAGCAAAGTTCGCTTCCATTATCCGCACGTTGGTAGATACGAGTAAGCATGAGGATTCCTCCATAGTTGGCTTGGTTTGAAGAATAGAAATTGTCAAAAAACAAAAGACACCCGCAAAGGTGCTCTGTCGCTACACTACCACAAATTATATGCTCAAGGTAGCCTTTATTGTATGTATACTTTCTTATTCTTAATGACGAAAGTGCTTTCAAGGTTCTCAAGTAAATCACGTTTCTCAGCAATGTTGCCATCTTTTAAAATAATTTCTTACGTCTTTGTCTGAAACTTCAATATCGGTACTTTTCCCAAGGAGTGTCAGTTGAAATTTCTTGAATCTGATCACTTTTTCTTGGGCACGAGACACTATATTTTTTGGAAGTTTTGGTATACTCACATTATGATACATACCTTAGAGTGATTATCAGTATCTAAAATTTTTAATGAAAAAATAGTATGACTTATGAAAAACGAGCTGTGTTGTATCGGATGGTGATGCCTGGGCATGTTTGTCCGTATGGTTTGAAATCGTTGTATCTTTTGAAAAAAAATGGATACGAGGTAACCGATAACCATTTAACTACTCGCGCTGAAACTGACGCTTTTAAAACTGAGTACGGGGTGGAGACTACCCCACAGTCATTTATTGGTGAGCAAAGAATTGGTGGACACACAGAGCTTCGAAAACATTTTGGAAAAACTGTGCTGAAGCCAGGTGACACCACTTATGCACCAGTAGTAACTATCTTTGCAGTTGGGTTATTGCTCGCAGTGGCTGTCGGCGTACTTACTGGTTGGTCAATGGGATACGGTATGGTGCTCCCCCACTTTGTTTCTATTACCATGGTGCTACTGGCACTAATGAAGCTGATTGATGTTGAAGGCTTTTCAACGATGTTTCTTAACTACGATGTGCTGGCGAAGAAATGGGTACCATATGGTTATATCTATCCCTACGCTGAACTAACAGCTGGTCTATTAATGTTCGCGGGTATATTCTCATACGTATCAATTCCACTAGCTCTATTCATTGGTGGTGTCGGTACTTGGTCAGTATGTAAAGCAGTCTATTTAGAAAAACGAGAATTGAAATGTGCGTGTGTTGGTGGCGATACAAATGTTCCACTTGGATTTGTGTCACTAACCGAGAACCTAATGATGGTAGCAATGGCAGTTTGGATGCTGATGTTATTGTTGGGTTAATAGATGCTTATGTGTCTAGTATTTTTATCTGACCTACTAGTATAAAAACAAGTTTCCTATTTTTGAGATGATGTCTTGGAGTTGGGAGTCGGTGATTTTTCCTACTTTCTTTGTGAGGCGTTTTTGGGATATGGTTCGTACTTGGAAGGTGATGACTTCGGAGTCAGTTGTTAGTTTATTTACTTTTGTTTTGGGTAGTAGAGTGCAGGTCGAGAAGTTTTTTACTTTGCTCGATAATGGACAGACGATACATACCGGTAAATGTTCGTTCATCGTGTTACCAGAGATGACAACTACTGGACGTTTTCCTGATTGTTCAGATCCTTGTACTGGATTCAAGTTCACCCAGTAGATTTCTTTTTGTTGGATATGTTTCATGCGCTTATAATTTCAGAGTAATCATCCATCCCCCACTCAGCCAGACTGAGGGTGTCGGTATCTTTTGAGGCACGAGCAAAATCTGCACGCATCCGTTCACGTATTTCATCTGCCCGATATTTAACTAACGCAGTTTCTAAAATTGCTCGTCTAGTCTTTTTTGTTTCGGCAGCGTACTTTGTCATCCACGTAAGTAACTGCGGTGAGATAGTACTCGTAAATGTTGCTGTTTTCATATATGTATATACTATACGTATAAAATACACGTGTCAATAGTACACATTTTTGATACCTCAGTGAGTGCAGTTCGAGACAGGTCATTAGAATAAGACGAGCTGTACTTTTTGGTACGGTGAGTTTTATTGTATGAGACATGATGAAAAAATGTGCCACTGAGGACTTAAAAATTATACCTTCACTCTATACTGCAAGGCTTCATACACATGGCTTGGTTCTAGGTTTTCTTTGTTGTCTAAATCTGCAATAGTTCTCGCTACCTTAATCACTCGGTGGTAGCTTCGTGGTGAGAGATTTAGTTTTTCGCTCGACGTGCGGAGGATTTGTTTTACTTCGTCGCTTATGGGGATGGTGGCTTCGAGGTCTCGGGCTGACATTTCTGCGTTGGTGGTGACCCCGCGTTGGTTTAGTCGCGCAAGCATCTTGGCTCGGGCCGCTTGAATCTGTTCTCTGGCTGTCTGGGTCTCCCCTTCTTTTGACTTAGTGCTCGTGAGCGTATCGTAGTCGACGTGTGGTACTTCAAGCCAGAGGTCGATACGGTCGAGGATTGGTCCAGAGATTTTTCCTTTGTAGGTATCGAGCATTGCGCCGGCAAAGTCAGTGGTACCGTCTTCACTTCCTCGGTAGGGATTCATTGCCGCGATGAGAATAAAGTCAGCGGGAAAAAGTGCGGTACCTTGTACGCGTGAGATGGAAACAATTCTGTCTTCAAGTGGTTGTCGTAGCGCGTCAATACTTCTACGTTCAAACTCAGGGAACTCATCGACAAACAATACTCCCTTGTGTGCAAGGGTCACTTCCCCCGGCTTTGGATGGGTTCCCCCTCCGACTAATGATGCGTGACTTGCTGTGTGATGTGGTGCACGAAATGGTGGTTGCGATGTGACCTTCCCTCTAAGCTCGCCAGCGATAGATTGAATAGCGGTGACCTCCAGCGCTTCTGCTCGAGAAAGTGGTGGAAGGATTCCTTGAAACGCCCGAGCCAGCATCGTCTTGCCGGTGCCGGGTGGTCCGACCATGATGACGTTATGTCGTCCGGCAGCTGCAATGAGTAATCCGCGCTTGGCACTCTCTTGGCCTTTGATGTCTTCCATTCGGGTTAGTCCATCAGTCCACTCGACGGGGATTTCTGTAATTGGTTGGGCGGTGAGAAACTTTTTATTTTCTTCACTGGTGGTGATGTGTTCAACAACTTCAAACAGGGTCTTCGCACCAAACACCGTAATGCCATCGACCAAGGCTGCCTCTTCAGCATTTCCTATTGGTACAATGATTTCGGTAAAACCATTTTCTTTGGCCGTTTGTACTATTGGCAACACTCCTTTTACGGGGCGAAGTTCTCCGTTGAGAGAAAGTTCTCCGACATACATTCTTCTTGTTGTATCAGCAATAACATCTTCGTTTGCAACTAAGTACGCCAGTGCAATTGGCAAGTCAAAAAGTGGTCCTTCCTTTTTTACATCAGCGGGTGCAAGGGAAATAATTATTTTATGGTTCTTACTTTTAGGAGAATCAAAACCAGAATTTTTAATCGCCGCACTCACCCGATCCTTGGCTTCTTCAATTGCTTTGCCTGGCAGTCCAACGATAGAAAAAGAATGCAGACCTCGTGAGAGGTCTGCTTCAATAGTTACCGGGATTCCACCAGTGACTGTTCCTTGTGCGGTATGTGTTGTTGCTACTGCCATGCAATTATTTTTTATGCAGGAAGCTGAGCTTCGTCATTAATGTGGGCTTTGCACGTTCGGGCAGATGGATGAAATGCCAGTCGATCTTCTTCAATTTCTGCACCACTAATTTCGCAGATGCCAAATACTCCGTCTTCAATTTTTTTAAGCGCTCGGTTGATGTTATTGAATCGGGTTTCTAGTGCTGCGGTAGTAGCTCGACGTTCTGCCCAGTCTTCTGCCCTGTCGGCCGCAATGTTTGCATCTGGTTCAGTGTCGATATCTCCACCAGGAGTAGCAATCCAGTCTTCACCTACTTGTGGGTTATGGATACCTAGCCCCTTAAGGTCTGCAACAATCTGTGCCAGATCTAATTCTAGCGCCGCTTTGTATTTTGTAGTATCAGTCATCTTTCTAGTATACAACATCTACTGCGACACTAATGGAAGTATTGCATTGAAAGTGTCAGCATTGGTAGTGATGAGAATCAGGTTTGGATTGATAAACGAGTAAAGTAGACGTTCATCATCTTGGGCATCCACCAGGAGTCTGGCACTCTTGTTTGCGATAATGGTGTCACGGAAGAAGGCTGGGCGTATCTGGGTGGCAGTTCGGGCGTATGGATCGTACGATTCAGTTACCGGGATTCCAAACAGCGGAGCAAGGTCTTCGCTTAGGTCAGCTTCCCATTGAAGAATACCACCAAACGCTGTATCAAAGTTAGTTACCTTCATCAGGATAAAGGGATCAGTTCCATTGTAGCTTCCAAAGGTGATGTCGGTTACTGCTCGCGTAAATGATCCTGGTGCCCTTAGCTCAAGCGCGGAAAGTATTGTCTGGGCATCAGCTGGTATTTGAGTACCGGTAGCATCTGTAATCACTGGGTATATCTGAGTTGTTTCGCGCGTGGCGATGGACAGATCGAGGATTGTGGATAAGGTGGCAGTGCCAGTATTGCCTAGTGTCACTGGTACTTCAACCTCTGATACAAATAATGACGGAATCCGGATAACGACAGCCTCCTGCATGGGTGTGGAACTCATGAACCAGTAGACACTTACTCCAATGCCGAGTAAAGAGGCTCCTGCAATCACTAAGAGATATACATATATTGATACTCCAGATGCTGCAGTTGGAGTTGCTCGATAGGTTCTTTTTTTACGTGGTACGTTTTCCTTAGGAGATTCTATACTTGGTTCAGGTTCAGGTTCAGGTTCAGGTTCAGGTTCAGGTTCAGCTGGTTCCTGTACCACTTCGATTTTAGGTACTGTTTCTATAGGCTCGGGCACTAGAGCTGGTGGGGTTTCAATCTCCTGCACAGGTACTGTTTCTTCTGGAGAAATACTAGGCACTATCTCAGGCACTGGAATAGTATCTCCTTCTGTTGAGGATCCCCACTGTGGTGCAGATGCATCGTCTTTCTTGATGATATTGATTGCATGAAGAGCAGCTTTTTTCTTTTTCTGTGTGAGACGTTTTATCATTACTCCATGATCACTCTGTGGAGCGTGCTTGCCTGCACGTGCAGCGGCAGTAATTGTTTCAATGCGCGACTGCGCACTAGTGACTGTATGTTCAGGTTTCTCAACAGCAGTGAGTTCAGTTTTTTTAGTGCTAAACCAAGATGTGAGAGCTGAAAATATTGAACGAAGCAACCCACGTTTTACTAACTTTTTGTTTGTAATAAGTGTCCCCTCGTCGAGTTCATTATTGGACACATCATATACAGCCCCTTCCGTAGTTTGAACGGAGCTACCCTGCTCTTTACCGACTGATGCCACTTCATCCTCAAGCTCCTCTATAACAAGATTATTTACTTGAGGAAGTGGAGTGCTTGCAGGTACAGAAGTATTTGTCTGGGCTGCCGCAATTTCAGCTGCAGGAATATCGATGTCTACTTCTATATCGGGGGTAAGTAAATATTTTGCTCCTGTGTTGTCAGCACCAATTACAGCAGCTTTAGTTTTCTGCGTATCTAAGATGCTGTCTGTATCACCTTGGGCTGTTTTGTGTTCTGGTTGTACTGGAGTCTTTTTGGCAACCTCAGTTCCTTGAGCATACGCAAAATCTTCGTCAAATGTACGAATAGCTTTAATGGAGTGATCTGTCGCCTTCTTCATTCCTATAGTATCGCACGATTTATATATGTTGCTAAGAGTTCTTGTATACAAAAAAGTAAACACAGAGGGTTTACTTTTTGTATGTGCGTATCCCCAGGTATTTGGGTGTCTAATTTACTCTGGAGCTGTATTCGTTGCGCTCTAAAATTCTAGCGTCCCCTGTTTGCTAGAGAGTCCAATCTTCCCGTAAGCTATTTGTACCACAATGACATCCACAGACTACAGATTTCTTCATTCTGAAAATAACAACACAAAAACTTCTTGCAGTTGTACAAGAAGTGTTTGTCCTGATGGTCACACTACCGCATGTCGTCAGTGTCAGTACCGGTAGTGGTAACGTTGTTAGTTTGTTTCTTCTGTTTTGGATTTGTCTTAGTTTGTTTCTTTGGTGTCTTGGTATTTTGGGTAGGGGCTTCTTTCTTGACTGAGGTCTTCTTCGTGTTTCGTCCTCGAGGAGCTCGGTAGCCCATAAGGAAGTTTGCCGGATCATCATCAAGATCGATGAAGTCATCCACTGCAGCCCGGAAGGCTGAAGATGCTGAACGACCAAAGGTAATTCCTTCTACTTGGCATCCCTGACTTTTGATGTACTCCACCCCAGGGATAAAGTCACCATCACCGGTTGCAAACACAATTGCATCTACTTTTTTTGCCAGCTTAATAGCGTCAACTACCATACCTACGTCCCAGTCAGCTTTTTTTGCTCCTCCGTAAAAGATTTGTAGGTCTTTGGTTTTGATTTCAATACCGATTTTTTCCATAGCTTCAAAGAATGGTAGTTCTTCACCACTCTCGGTGTTTACTACGTAGGAAACTGCACGAATAAGTTTACGGTCACCAAGTGCTGCCTTTACAACATTTGCGAAGTTTACTTTTGCTTTGTATAAATTTTTAGCACTATGATACAAGTTTTGGGTATCAATGATAATTGCTACCCGTTGATCTGGGTGTCGGATTACTCCCATATATTATTTAAAATTAGTTGGTTGCTAAGCGAACTTAGCATTTGTATAAAAATGAACATACATATATATGTATGAAACTCCAGAGAGGAGCTGTCCATGTCACACTTCGCAGTATACCATTATTTAAAATGCAACACCCCACGACTAGATAGTCGCAGGGTGGTACGAGATAAGCAGATTAACGCTTGAGTCTCTAAATTATCGTTTCAGTCCTAGTTTCTTTAGAATACCCTGATACGCTTTTTCATCTTTTCGCTGTAGGTACTTCAGGTGCTTACGGCGATCCGCAACCATCTGTAGTAGTCCACGACGTGAGTGAAAATCTTTCTTGTGCTTTTTAAGGTGGGTTGCTAATTCATCAATCTGACGAGTTAGGAGCGCTACCTGAGCCTCTGGTGAACCAGTGTCAGTATCGTGACGCTTTGAATCCTTAATTGCATTTGCTTTTTTTACTTTGCTTAACATATTGATGCAAGTTTTTATAAATAGCGTATTTGTATTAGATTTGTACAAAGACGCACTGTTAACCTGCGAAGGTGTAGCCACACTATAGCATATTTAACTGAAAATGCAAGCTACAGACTAGAATCAAGCCTTTGTCAAAGGGTTTGTTTGTTATTCAACAATCAAGTTTCCTACCATGCCTTGGGCACGATGACTTCCTACTGAGCAGTAATATTCATAGGTTCCAGCTGTGCTGGCGACAAATGTAACTGACGTTGGAGTTCCTGGTCGCACTTTGTCTGTAAAGGCGTCAAATTCGTCTATAACCCAGTCATGGAAACCTTCGTCACTTTCAAAATTGATTGTGACAGTATCCCCCTCCTGCACCCTAATCTCTGATAGATCATATACGAAATTACTTCCCCTGACGGTAAACACTACCGCTGTAGCGTCTACAGACTCTTCAATGGTAGCTGGCAGATCTTCTTTTGTAGTGACCGACTCTGTTTCAGGGGTATTTTCTGTAACTACGATTTCTTCAGACGCCTCTTCTATTGGTGTATCAAGTGCAGGACTGGTGAGGAAGAACCATGCACCTCCGGCTATTGCTGCTAGTATGGCTATAAGTAAAAAATTCTTCATATTCTATTGCATAACTATGTATTATAATTTCCTAATTATACACCAGTGAGATTTGTAGACACAATTACGCCAATCCACGCTGCTACAGCAACTCCCCCACTGACGAAGAAAAGTAGCTACGTAGCGTACATGTACATATATATGTATACTACAAACTATGAAAATCTACTCGTGGAACGTGAATGGTATCAGAGCGGTACAGAAGAAAGGTTTATTGGAGCCATTTATTGCGAAACATCAGCCCGATGTACTCTGTATTCAGGAAACAAAGGCGCAGCCAGAGCAGGTTGAGGACATTTTTGCCGAATTATTACCTGAATACGAGCAATTTTGGCACTCTGCAGAGAAAAAAGGGTACTCTAGTACCGCTATCTTTACCAAAATAGAGCCAATTACTGCCCTCTATGGACTCCCAGAAGACCTGGTAGAGAAGTATAAGCTTGAAGATACCTATGGAAATACGGCTAAAGAAGGGCGTGTATTGACCCTTGAGTTTGAAGAGTACTTCATTTCTACGGTGTACACCCCCAACTCAAAAGAAGATCTATCACGAATCCCAATGCGCCAGCAATGGGACCCAGCGTACTTGGAGTACATGCGACGACTAGAAGAGCAAAAGCCAGTTATATTCTGTGGAGATTTCAATGTGGCACATACAGCACTAGACCTCGCGCGACCTAAGCCTAATGTAGGGAAGAAGGGATTTACTAGCGAGGAACGATCTGGTATCGACGCGATGCTGACCGCTGGGTTTGTCGACACGCTTCGAATGTTTCATAAAGATGATGGACACTACACCTGGTGGAGTCACTGGGGAGGCGCACGAGAAAGAAATGTTGGATGGAGAATTGATTATGTAATGGTTTCTAATGTACTGGCTCAACTGGTCACAAAAGCCAAGATTCATCCAGAAGTAATGGGGTCAGACCACTGCCCTGTGTCTATAGATATAGTGCTGGACTAAGAGAGGGGCCCACACCACAAGACCTCCTTCAGCATATCAGGAAAACAAGTGCAACAGCACAAAATACAACAACATGATACTCGTTGTTGTCAAGTCCAAGGTATAAGCCTCATGTAAAACCCCTCAACAGAGCCCCCAAACCTCTTTTAAGACAGGTATGTCTTTTATAAAGGACAGACAAATACTTTTTAGCATAGTTATACACAAGTCTGTCCTTTACACATATATGTAAAGGACATATTATATTGATAGGTCCAGAAAGGACGAGCAGGAAACCCCAGAGTTCTGACAAGAAACAATTCAAGTTAGAACTTTGGAGTCTCCCCTTAAAGAGCACATTCCACAATAAATTGAAGACGAAAGTCTTCAGAGTTAATACCTCCAACTCTAAGTACATTACATCCCACCACTACGCAAACACTTTTAAGTGAGTTGCAATGAGGACACCAATCAAGCGCCAGAACAAAAGTGATTAGTTCCTCATTGCAGCTCATACGAAGGAAGTACCAGTTAACTATTAACGTACGAGTTTGTAAAACAAAAGAGCCATTATAAGGAAGTCTTAAAAGAAGTAAAAGAAACCAAAAAGACAACCTCCTGAAGCTTTGCTTCAACAGGCTCGAAAAGAACATAGTAGAAGAGAAGAGAAGCAGTAGAAGAGACCAGACCAAATAAAACGGCTAAGCACAGAAGAGACCATTTTGTAGAGAAGTAGAAGATAAGACCTTAGGCAATCGGTAGCTAATGATCCACTCATCAGCTTTCGATTCCCTAAGGTCTTTTTTTATGGAAATTTTGGCACCTGACTGTAATACAGGGTACAGATATATATTCATCGTACCAGTCAGTACGGCTCGCATATATCTGTTGCCAATACTTCGTCCTGCACCATAAATTTGCATAAAAGTGAATATATTTATAAATTTGTACCGCAGAAAATGTAGATTTCAATAGCTAATTGCACTATACCTACTAGTTAGTACGGTTGCAGATATAGCCGTCCATTACCTGTCCTGTATTCAAACTTTAGACATAAGTTGTGTCTGGGTTATGCTTACAATTGATGTAAAAGGAGATACTTATCTTGGAGTAACATACTTATATATGGCTGTACGTATAGCTATAACGGGGATGCTTGAGTTATCCACACTAACAGACAAAAGCCACCAAATAGGCGGCTTTTGTGTACTTTAGAGACCAGATGAGGGTATATGATACATACATATAGCGTAAGATATAGGGGTATAAGTCAGGCTACGTCTTTGTAATACGTTAAAAACAATAGTTATTCTAGATATATAAGACACGTTGATATTTATTCTCATCATCCTGCAGGATGAAAGTGTACAAAAAATAAGTAAAACGTACGTATACTGCGGTGTAGTTATTTGTACCAAAGAAGAACTCCGTTATGGCTATAGGTATAGCCATTTATCCCACTTTATGCGCTTTTGCTATCGCTTGTAAGGCATTCGCCTCTTCTTCTGCCTGCTTCTCCTTGCCCACCTTGGCTAGTACAGCAAGTTCTGATTCTGAAAGCTTATACAGCTCTAAGACCCTATTCTCTAGGTATTTTTCTGTATTCTTGTTGGGGTCTTCTAATACTTCCTCCATCAGACTATTCAGTACATATCCCATAGTTTTCCCCGGCTTTTCCCCAGTGATATCCATAATCTTATCCCCATTTATCTTCAAGAGCTTGACTGAGATAGGGTCACGTAAAGCTTCATCTACCATTGCTTTGTACTTTCTAAATCGAAATGGCTGTTCTTTAGGTCTGCCAGTACCAATACGGTCACAAATACGAAGATTCAGCAGGTTATCAATGTGGTCCTCCCCTATCCGGACAATAGTTCGTCGCACAGCCGCTAGGGTGATTTCTTCCGGGTCAGAGAAAAACATGTGCCACCGTACTAGATTTTCAACATTTTGGCTTAGTTCACGGGGCATTTTAAGCCGTTTCATGATTTTACGAGTCATTCGAGCCCCTACTACCTCGTGTCCAAAGAAAGAATACTCCTTGTTCTTACCACCCGTAGTACGAGTAGCTGGTTTTCCAATGTCGTGGAACAAGGCAGCTAGGCGTAGTTCGGTAGAGAAACCCTTATCGGCAGCTCCTTGGAGTGTACGGAGGATATGCTCATAGACATCATACGCATGAATACCTCCTTGTTCACACCCAATAGAGTCTTTGATTTCAGGTAAGATGTAGTCAATCATCTCTAATCGCTCTAGAAATACGATACCCTGCATCGGAGTATTAGTGTTGATGATCTTTATAAATTCATCAGCAATTCGTTCGATAGCTATTAGACTCAGTTGTTTATGGTTCTGCGTGATTGAAGCCATTGTTTGTGCTTCGATGGCAAAATTCAATTGGGCTGCCAGTCTGACCGCTCGCATCATCCGCAAGGCATCTTCTGTGAAGCGCTCATCGGGGTTGCCAACGGTTTTAAGACGTTTTTTCTTGATATCCTCTTGCCCCTCAAACAAATCAACAATACTCTCATCGTGCAGTCGGTAGGCAATGGCGTTGATGGTGAAGTCACGTCGCTTCAAGTCTTCCTCCAGCGACACACCAAATTCCACCTTGTCCGGTCGACGCGCGTCTGAATAAACGCCATCAGTTCTGTAGGGAGTCACTTCGATGACTTTCAGGGTTTCATCTTCCGTTTCTTCATTTTTTACACCAACAGTTCCGAAATCATTATTACAAAAGGTCTCATCTTCCCCAAACAGTCCCTGAATTTCATCAGGATGGGCATCGGTAGTCAGGTCCCAGTCTTTTGGAGTTGTACCAATAAGTAGGTCTCGTACACACCCACCCACCAAATACGCCTGAAAACCACCTTTCTCTAAGGCATCAGCTACGCTCTGTACTTCCGTTGGGATATTTTCACGTGTAATCATAGTCCAAGCATTGTACCAAATTAGGATTGATTTTTCTCTGTATAGCGAAGTTACAAGTGATAAGAGTAATTAGGTGGCTTCACTTATTTTGAAAGCAGGCAACAATCTCTGAAAGATATTTCAGATCGAATATAAAAATAATTTCATTGTGAGTGGTGATTGTTTCAGCTAAGGGTATTTGCTTCTGTGCAATTTTTCTAATGAGTGAGTAGGTAATATTAGGCTTCTGGTAATAACTACCATCTAAAGATAAACCAATCATTGCAAGGTTAGCTATGATAAATAGGGGTTTTTCTTTAAAATGTTTTACTATGTCTCCCACGAATCGTTCTGAACAAATGATGCTAATTTGTTGAGTACTTAAGGTTACAAGCAGAAAATCATCATTTGATACACTTATTTTTTTATGTAATGAAGCGTGGTGCAAGAGGTTGGTGTTGTTTTTTTCAAAAACTATTTCAGAAAGAGGTGATTTAGTCGTTGTATTTTTAATTATTACTTCCTGAACCAGGGGATGGTGCATGGAGTATTCCTGTGATAATCGAGACAGTGACATGACAATGCCACTTGCTTTGACATCTTTGTGGGTGAGCTCTTCTACTTCCCTATGAATTTTCTTGGCATATGCGGATAGATTCATGTATCCAGACGAAAGGGCTGTCAAGGCTTCTTCGTCATTTAGAAGTATTTTTTCTACGGTACTTTTTATTTTGTTCATGTATAAAATATAGCAAATATAACAAAAAGTTACAAAATGTGCTATTTACTTAAAAATTTGCATCTTTCTATCGTGTCTCTATTATATGTACATATGAAAACAAAATTACAATATCTAACTGATCAAGAAATTTTAACCTTTGACGCGTTGGTAGTTGACGTCAAAGAAGATGACGGCAAAACAATAGTAGTGCTAGACTCAACATACTTTTATCCACAAGGTGGTGGACAGCCCTGTGATCAGGGAATTATTCAGGTACAAAATGGTGTTTTAGATGTGCAGGAAGTGTACTGTAGGGATGGTGTAGTTAGTCACATTGGCAAATTAATACAAGGTAATCTAGTAATTGGTGACAAGGTAACCTGTGACATAGATGAGTCAAGACGAATACTTAACAGTCGTATTCATTCAGCAGGACACGTAGTTGACTTTGCTGCTCGTAAAGCAGGGTATTTGTGGACCCCTTCAAAAGGTTTTCACTTTACAGAAGGTTCGTATGTGGAGTATACAGACGTGGAAGAAGATGTTGACGTAGAAACAGTAATTCTAGATTTACAAAGAGAGTCCAGTGTTCTTACTGAGGAGAATCTACCAGTGACAACTCAATTGATGACTAAAGAAAATATGAGGGATTATTGTGATTTTATTCCTGATTATTTACCAACTGGAAAGCCAGCACGAGTTGTGCTTTTTGGTGACCGAGGTATTCCCTGTGGTGGGACTCATATAAATAATTTAAAAGAAATTGGAAACATGACTATCACAAAAGTTAAACTAAAAAAAGGAATACTAAGAGTGAGTTATTTGGTAAGTTAAAGTGTAAAATACGTAGAGATTGCTATCTACACTGAAGGATTCCTTTTTGATTATATACAACAAAGACCGCCCTAGGGCGGTCTTTGTTGTATATGTGCACCCACCAGGACTCGAACCTGGAACGACTGATCCGAAGTCAGTTATGATATCCATTTCACTATGGGTGCATCGGCAGTACTATACGTGTATTGGAAAGAAAAATCAATGGTATTAATAGTGACTAACCCACGGTCTGGTACACTAGGTTATATGGAACTCTCAGAACGCTACATACAAAAATTAGAACGTGAATTCCCCTTTGTCTTCGAATAAAGTGCCGCTCACATTTCCAGCGAATCAAATTGTATGGAGTGAATTTCATTATAGCGACCACAACCATGTATAATGTCTACATATGGAACCCTCAGAACTCTGGAGTAATTTAGAAAAACATGAAGTTGGCCGCTCACATTTCTTTGGGAGGCAATTGGTATCAATTTCGGTGACTGATTTCACTCAATACAAGGATTACTTTAGTGTGTCTTATAACCCTTTTAATAAAAAAATAAATTATCGAACTAATGATACATTTACCCATATTCATGCTGTGTTAGATGGTGAATACATTGAGTTTCACTTCGACTACTTTAACCCAGACACATGTAAATTGTTGGCAATTCCTCATTTTATCTTTTCAGTAGTACCATATTTTGTTTGGCACTTGATCACTCGCACCCGCCCGTATAAAATTCATCTATAATATGGAACTCTCAGAACGCTACATACAAAAATTAGAACGTGAATTCCCCTTTGTCTTCGAATGGCAAGATGCTGCTGGAACGGTCTATGAAGAACATGCTCATGCTGGAAAGGTATCCCTCTACGTGACAGACGGCTCTATTACTTTTGATTTTGAAGGTGAGCTAAAGGAAGTAAAGCAAAACGAACACTTCGACGTCCCTGTTGGTAAGCTTCATTCAGCAGTCGTGGGTCCTAAAGGCTGGATTGTGATTGTTGGTGAGGAGGTTGATGGCGATTCGTAAAGAATAAAGAATAGGCGCATGCACACGGATGCAACTGTTCTTGTGTATATCTTCATTCTGAACTCTCCATATCGTATATACTATACGTAGTCTATGATACGCAATGAGGAAAAATATAATCAAGCAGTGGAATTCCGTAAGCGGGGCTTCACCTACACGGAAATAGCTAAAATTGTGGGTATTTCTAAAAGTACGGCGTCTGCTTGGCTTTCTAAGAAAGCGTTCTCTAAGCGCATAGCAAAAGACAACGCAGAGCGCGCAGCGCGGGACAATATCAAACGAATTGGACTCCTGAATAAATCCCGTGCTACTGAACGTAAGGCTCGGTACGCTCAGGCGGTACGTTCAGCAGACACTGAGTATAAGCACTACAGGACCAATCCCCTCTTTACCGCCGGCGTGATGTTGTACCTAGCCGATGGTGATCAAAAAGATTCATCACGTATTCGCATTAGTAGTACCAACGCACAGGTGCATAGGATATGTATTTCATTTCTCCAGGAGTTTCTTGGAGTGGAAACCTGTGACATCTCCTTCTATGTAGCCCTTTATGACGGCATGAATGAAACCAAAGAGATGAAATACTGGTCACGCAATATTGCTCTATCGGTGAGCCATTTTAGTAAAACCCAGTTTATAAACCGAAAAGGCACAAGCGCAATATTGCATCATGGCTCAGGAAATACTATAATCGGGGACACTGTTTTGAAACGTAAGCTTATCCGATGGATAGAGCTTGCCACAAAAGAGTTATAGAATGTACTAAAACTAGCACTCTGCTTTGTTGCGAACTCCGGGGCGCCCTCACAATAGGTCAACTATTGCTCGGTTTACTCCTCATTCACGCCTCGCATAGTATCGATTTTCAATACATCCAAATAGTCATACGCGGCCATGGTTCAATGGTAGAACATCTGGTTGCCAATCAGAGGACGGGAGTCCGATTCTCCCTGGCCGCACATATAGAAAAACTCCCCAGCTGGGGAGTTTTTCTATATGTGCGGCCAGGGGCGTAGCTTTGTGCACACAAAGCGTTACGCGAATCGGAAAGCTTTTGAGGAATTTTATGAGTGAAACGAAATAAAATATCCAAAAGGTGTACTGCTCCTGTAAGGAGAGATTCTCCCTGGCCGCACAAACGAGAAGAATAGAAAACACCATCCGCAAGGATGGTGTTTTCTACTCTAGTTAGTATGGCCCCTAGCAAGTCTCACTCCCTACAGCTCCCCTACTTCTTTAATCTGGGCAATCTTGGCGAGAGTGTTTAGTGAATGGGTATGGTCCATGTCTGTAGCGGACACACAGGCGTCTGCAACAACCGTCACGGCGTAATCTCTATCATGGGCGTCGCGTGCTACTGCCTGCACCGCGAGGTCTGTAGAACAGCCACAGATAAAGATGTAGCCAACTGTATGTGCTTGCAAGATTGTCTCTAAATCTGTATTAAAAAAGGCACTTACACGCGATTTCCCAATAACTATTTCATTTTCTAACGGCGTGGCGTAGTCTACAAACTCATACCCCCACTCAGCTTTGTTTAGCGCATTATACTGCTTTGCAGCTCCAAATAGGGGTGAATTTTCAGGATAATCACTATAATCAGGCTCAAATCCAATCCGCACATGACAAATCAGCCAATTATGAGTACGAGCTGTCAGAAGTAATTCACGTACCTGTTTGTCTGTATCATGACGGGTAATAAAGTCACTATAGCCTTTTCCAGAAAGTTTTCCGTCAGGGTGAACAATGTCATTTATAAAATCAACAAGTATGAGTGTTGTATTAGTTTTCATTTTTCTATTATACCATTCTCAATAAACTACACTCCCCCCCCCATATAGCATCCATGCTATATTCATAACCTTTTTCTCACTAATCTGGTACTATAAGGGAGATAAGAACAATAATTTCAATCGATTGGAAAAAACTATGAAACCTCTTACAAAATGTATCCTGCCAGAAGGCACTGACCTTCGTATTCTAGCCGCAACCCGTGTCTTGATTGATGCTGGGGTGTGCCACCCGGTACTCGTGGGTGACGTGGCTGAAATTAGCAAAAACCTCGGGAGTAATAATGGGTATACAGTCTTCCCCGTTGATACTGCGTTTGAAAACGTTGTACAACAAGGGGCTTCCCTTTTGACCTCCGGTGAGGGTGATTGTATGGTCGCAGGAGCCGCTCACAACACCGCTGTAGTCATAAAAGCTACTATCAAGCAAGTTGGCCTACAAGCTGGTGTAAAACGCCTCAGTAGCTGTTTCTTGTTTACTAAAGGTGCTGAGAAACTCTTCTTTACTGACTGTGCAGTCAGTATTGCCCCCAGTCAGGAGGAGTTGGTTGCATCTGCAGTGTTCACATCGGCATTAGCACAGCAATTGGGTGTGTCACCAAAAGTAGCGTTTATATCGTATGCAACCCATGACAGCGCCAGGGGTGAGAGTGTTGAGTTGGTTGCCGCTGCCGCTAAGTCCTTTGCATCCCTCCACCCCAAGATACCAAGTGATGGACCGTTGCAGTATGACGTGGCACGATCCCCCAAAAAGGCTCAGGATAAAGGTACCTCAGGTGCTATTGTTGGCGATGCAAACGTATTTGTCTTCAAGGACCTTGATGTGGCAAACCCTATCTACAAAGTACTTGAAATTGATGGAGGTTTCCAAGCCATTGGTCCCCTACTTCTAGGCTCAGCAAAGCCAGTTAATGACCTTTCCCGAGGCTGTTCAGCAGAGGATGTCGTAGAGGTGGTAAAGATAACCCTGCTTCAGACTACGTAACTCCCTACCCCTTTTGTACCCAGCCCATTAAATCAAAACGCACAATGCATATCTATGTATTGGGCGTTTCATATGAAACATGGTTTCAAGGATGAATAATATTGTTCCATGTGAAACACGTATATCTTCAGCTACATCTCTCCCTCTGAGAGTTTTTCAGCTTTAGTCATTATGGTTCAATGCTTATACGTTATAAGAGATATACGTTCCATATGGAACTAATGATATGTGTTCCGCATGAAACAAGCAAAGGCTCTGTCATGCAAGTTTGCATGTACAATATGGTATGAAACACCTTGCAGATAGTCTTTGTAGACAAGTTTCCCCAGGTTTTTATATTGAAGCGTACATGGGGCTCTCTGTCTTGTTGTCTACCTATTCACAGTAAGAATGTGGATAACTAGGTGGATAGGTGGATAAAGGACAGTACTATAGTAATAGGTAGTCCTATACAATATGGCTCTAAATATCTGTATATAACTCAAACTAATGTATTTTAGAAGAAAAAGTACCACGTGAAACATAGGTATACCTGTTTCACCCGCAGTAGTTATCTAATAACTCAGGGGCAAGTATGAATCAAGCACAGCAACATGGATAAAAACAAAAAAAATACCAAGAAAACAGGTGATTTGGGTGAGAAACTAGCCCAGCAGTATCTAATTGATCATAGGTTTACTATTGTGGAAGCTAATTACTGGCGTAAATGGGGTGAAATTGATGTAGTTGCTAAGGATAGAGACGGGGTAATTCATTTTATTGAGGTAAAAACTGTTTCATATGAAACAAAAGGGAAGCTTGAAAGCGCACTGATTTCTGGTGACTGGCGTCCTGAGGAACAAGTGACTGCTAGGAAGCTTCACCAAATCCATAAAGCTATACAAACGTGGGTTTCAGAACATGACTATGAAGAGGAGTTCGTAATAGATGTGTTGGCAATACGAATAGTTCCACATGAAACATACGCAACGGTTAATTTTTTAGAGAATATAGTCCAGTAAATCCTATGGACTAGGACTATCACGCATAAAGGACATGATGTCCTTTATGGTAGTATTACCCTAATGCAAACAAAAAGATTTCATGACAGTGAAGTATCTGCAGTAGGCCAACAACTGATTACAGCTTGTGCGGTAATACATAGAAAGATTGACGGAATTGATGCTATTTTCCTTCCTAAACGAGCTTCCTCTAAAAAGTTCCTGCCTGATGTCTATGAGATACCCGGTGGACATATTGATTTTGGAGAAGATATTGTTGTAGGGCTTAAGCGTGAGATTATGGAGGAATTTGGTATGGCAATAGTAGTTGGTGATCCGTTTGCATCTTTTACCTATTCTAACGAGGTTAAAGGTTCCCATTCTGTCGAAATAGTATATTTCGCTACCTTTACTAGTCCTATTACTGATATTGTTCTAAATCCTGATGATCACTCTGAGTTCGGCTGGTTTACTGCAGATGAACTTGAGTATGTACTAACTGAGAATAAGAGAGGTGATGACCCAGAGATTGTTGCTCTCGCTAAAGCATATTCATTGTTAAGTGGGGGAGTCTTGAATCTTGGTATTGAGGTAGTATAGGGACTCGCTTTTTCAGGTCAGTAGTGGTATTATTTGCGACGAAATCAAAAATTCTACTAGGAAATACGATTTCGTGTGACCGCCTGTTTCGGCTAAGGCCTCATATCGGCGGTCAAGCGAAAATTTGAAGCCTTTCAAATTTTCGGGGTATAGCATAATGGTAGTGTACGCGCTTTGGGAGTGTGTGGCCCCAGTTCGATTCTGGGTATCCCGACATATATAAAACAACACTGAAAGGTGTTGTTTTTATATATGTTGGGATACAGACGTGCCTAATGGCACGTCTGTCCAGAATCGAAAGGCACAGTGATGTGAGTTTGCGAACAAGCGAGCCGGGGTCGAAAGTACTTAATAGATTATGAACGAAGTGAAGTAATATATTTAGTAACTTGTGACCGATTCTGGGTATCCCGACAACATAAAAAATACCTCTGGTTTATAAACCAGAGGTATTTTTTGGTATACTAATGTTATGAAGAAAGTACTATCAAGCCAAAGTGTTACAGAAAAAACGTATGATAAAGCTGCGCGTGGCTATGCGGAAAAATATAAAAATATAGGGGTCCGATCTCTTGATGTGGACAGTGCATTTGGCTTTGTGACAAAAGAAAACCCAGTGGTGCTTGAGATTGGGTGCGGAAGTGGAAGGGAAGCCGAGTATATCTTAACTAAGACAAATAATTATACTGGGCTGGATATATCTTCAGGTATGCTTGAAATTGCACGTGAACACGTACCAGCCGCTCATTTTCAAAAGGCTGATGTGTTGCACTACGAGTTTCCTGAAAATATTGATATTGTGTTCGCCTTTGCTTCGTTGTTGCATTCTACTAAGGAAGAGCTTGAGCTGATTATGCACAGGGTTTATGACTCACTGCACGATGGAGGTGTTGTGTACCTATCTCTTAAGAGAAGAGAAGAGTATACAGCTGCAGTAGTTGAAGACATATATGGGCCTAGAAAGTTTTATTATTACACTAGAAAAACTCTTTTAGATATTGTGGGAGATAGATTTGAGGAGGTATCCTATGAGGAGCAAGAACGCATTGAGCCCTGGCTCACTATGATTCTGAAGAAGAAGTAACTTCTGTTAAACTATAACTATGATCACACATTACTTTAAAACATTGAAAGATTCTGAGCTGAAAGAACTAGAAACGACTCGTACTGGTGTGTGGACACATGTGGTCGCACCTACCGAAGAAGAACTGGAGGCAATAGTGGGGGAATATGGTCTTGATAATGCTATTGTGACTGACATTAAGGACTTTTTTGAGGTTCCTCGGATGGAGAAGTCAGGCAGTGCAACGTACTTCTTTGCTCGGTATCCGTTTGATGAAAAAGATGAGGATATAGATACTGCTCCACTACTTATTGTGATGGGGGAGTCATTTGTACTGACTATCTCTATGCGAGAAGTGCCCCAGTTTAAGGCGTTCATCACTGGCAAAGCAGAGATACAGACTACCCAGAAGGCAAAGTTTTTTATTCAGATTATGGATGTACTTACTAAGTCATATGAGTATGAACTAGTGCACTTGCGTAAGGCGGTACATAGCGATCGTTCGCGACTGCGGAAGATAGGCAACCGGGAGATTGAAAAGTTGGTGAACTACGAGCACGAGCTCAACGACATGATTGCCTCAGTGGTCCCAACCAACGCCTGGCTACAGCAGGTGACTACAGGGAACTACATGCAACTGTTTCATGAAGACGTAGAACTTATGGAGGACTTGATGATTGCAAACAGTCAGCTGATTGATTCTGCCCGGTCTATCTTGAAGACTATTCAGAACATCCGTACAGCAACAGAAGCGATTTTAACGAATAAACTAAACGCCACAATTCAACGTCTGACCATCCTTACCATCATCCTCACTATCCCAACTATCATTGCGTCGTTATACGGCATGAATGTACCATTACCACTGGCTGGTAACCCGATGGCGTTCTGGATGGTTCTGACAGTGATTATGCTCACCATCGTAGTTGCGGTGGCTCTATTTAAGAAGAGTGAGTGGTTGTAAATCTATATGAAAAAACAAGTATTTTATATCCATGGAGGTGAGTCGTACGAGGAGCATAATGATTTTTTAGAGCGACTAAAAACGCGAGAGATTCGCGATTTACCGAGTGCTGTGCCGTATGTCAAATGGACCAAAAGCATGGCAGAAGACCTTGGTGAGGACTATGAGGTGTTTTTACCCCAGATGCCAAATTCACAAAATGCAAAGTATGAAGAATGGAAAATTTGGTTTGAACGACACTTCGAATATTTTCATAAAGATATGATACTGATCGGATGTTCATTAGGGGCAATGTTTTTATATAAGTACTTAATAGAGAACAAGCCTCATTTTTCTATTAAGTCAGTTATTCTAATGGCTTCTCCAGTGCCTGAACTGTTACCAAAGGAAGAAAAAGATGGTGGAGATTTCTTTTTCAAACTGGAAGATGTCTATATGCTGCAACAACGGTGTAATATGTTGGTGATAATGCACTCGAAAGATGATTTTTTAGTGCCCTACGAGCATGCTCTTAAACTAAAGGAAGCCTTACCAGAAGCAGAGTTGGTCACGTTTGAAGATAAGAACCATTTTTTAGTAGCTGAGTTACCGGAACTAATTGAGATGATTAAGGGGTTGGGGTAGTTGAGAGTCTTGTGTGAGAAGTGCACCGGGGGGTGGGCTTTTTTTGTGTGTATTGTAGTGAGTCTGAGCCGTAAAACTCTTTATTTCGAACAGATGTTCTCAATACAGTTCGTGCCACCTTCGCTTGCATCGGAAATGAAAATGCTACGCGCTTTCATTTCGCTCGTGTGATTATGCATTGTAGTGAGTCTGAGCCGTAAAACTCTTTATTTCGCATAGTCATGCTCAATAAAAGTTTTTCCACCTTCGCTTGCTCGGAAATGAAAATGCTACGCGCTTTCATTTCGCTCGCTGCGCTCGGTGGTAAGAAATACCCTTTTCATCCGTCTTCACGTATAATGGTTCCAATATGGTTGGTCAACGAATGAAAGACGACATAACAGGGAGCCACGAGGAGCGTTTTTTGAAAGCCTTCGAGGAATATAGTGATGCCTTATTTAGGCACGCCTTTCTACGTATTAGTGATCGAGAACGGGCGGTTGATGTAGTTCATGACACTTTTACTAAAGTGTGGACGTATGTCCGTAATGGACATGAAATCGACCAATTCCGACCATTTTTGTACAAGGTGCTCAACAATCTCATTATTGATGAGTACCGCAAAGCCAAAGAAGCATCACTTGATGCCCTGATGGAGATAGACGGTATTGATGAAGGTACGTTTGACGAACTTTCAGAAAATACAGTTGAGTCACTAGCAGCAACGCTTGATGGAAAAAAAGCGTTTGAGATGTTAGAAGAGATGCCTGACACATATAAAGAGGTGATTATCCTCAAGTTTGTCGATGGTCTGGGTCCTAAAGAGATAGCAGTACTCTTAGAAGAGTCAGAAAATGTGGTCTCAGTTAGAATCCATAGAGGGCTCAAAGTATTGCGACAAATGATAGAACAGAAAGAAAAAGAAGCAGCAGCGAAGGTCGGCAAAAAATAATTTATATAATGAAGCGATTCAGTCAACAATTTAAAAAGAAGTCAGAAACTATCCGTCTACGCGCAAGCGAACGGGGTGATTTACGTGATCGACTTACTTCATACATGGAATATCATCCATTACCGGCTGATCGTAAGGCTTCAAAGAGTGTGTCTACTGAAGGGTTTGTATCTGAATCATCTAGGAGGATTTCTATAAGTATGACGTACGTGCGAGGCTTAGCCGGAGCCTTTGCTGTGTTCATGATTGTTGGAGTGCCGGTGGTGGCTGAGAAAGCAGTTCCAGGTGACATGCTCTATGCGGTGAAAACAAATATTACAGAAGAGGTGCGCGCATCTCTTACTCTTTCACCGTATGCAAAAGTGGAATGGGAGACTGAGCGTCTAGAGCGACGAGTGGCTGAAGCACGACTCTTGGCAACTGAAGGTAAGTTGACTCCTGAAGTTGAAGCTGAAGTAGCCCAAGCAGTAAAAGAGCATACTGATGCAGCCCAAGAGGGTATCGCTTCAATGCGTGAAACTGATGAAGATGAAGCAGCAATGGCTGAGATAACTTTTGCGTCTGCAATGGAGGTACAGTCTGATGTCCTTGCAGGAACTATGGCAAAAGAACCAGATTCTGTTGATTCTGTGGAGAGAGGTCAGTCAATTGTGGTGCTTGCAGGGATTGTAAACGGGGTGCGTGACCATGCGTCTGTTGCGCAAGCTGGTTCAAAACCATCGTATACAAAATTGCTTGCTAATGTAGAATCGCAGACAACCCGAGTCTACGAACTGTTTGAGTCGGTGAAAAAACAAGCAGGTGATGAAGAAATTTTAAATATAGAACGACGTCTGGCAGACATTGGACGAAAAGTTACTACCGCAATAGACCTGCATGCTAATGAGCCTGAAGCTATTGTAAAAGTAGAATCTGTTATAGAAGAGATGACTAGCGAAGATGTGCCAGCTGAAGAAGAGGAGCCGGTAGATGTTGCACAGGAAGTTGCAGCTGAAGCAGAAGAGAGTAGTGAAGATACTGCTACAACCACTGCTGAAAATGAGCCTGAAGTTCCTGTAGAAGAAGCTATAGATGCAGTTGTAGTGCAGGAGGTGGTTCTCACAGATGAAGAGCGTAACGCGTACACTATTGCCCTATTACGAGAAGCCCTTACTGGAGTGCAGAAGTTGATTATTTTTATGACCGACATTGATGTACGTGAGAATGTAACCATTGAAGAATTACTCCCGGTTACATTTACCGAGCAAGAGCGTACAGATACAATTCTTACCCAGCTTGATGAAGTGCTGTTAATACAAGCAGACATAGAACGTGTCGCTATTACAGATGCAGTAAGGGAGCAAGTTGTCCTAGGTAGTGCCTTACTTGCCACAGAGTTAGAATCACTCACACAAATGCTTGCAGAAAGGAACTTGGCTCAAGCAGAGAAGAATATCGCAGCAGCAACAGTAATTGCGGACGAGCTCCGCGAACTTACAGTAGACCTTCCACGTATGGCAGACACAGAAGAAGTTGTACAACCGGAGGTTGCTGAAGATGGTGAGGTATCAGAAGAAGCTGAGAAGTCTGAAGAAGTAGATGAGGAA